>ENA-OYXW01000565-OYXW01000565.1-human-gut-metagenome-genome-assembly--contig:-NODE-565-length-11072-cov-3.883181_pt1 | contig 11072 bp, 7 predicted proteins | sample MGYA00243977_ERZ653436 | MGnify/ENA primary metagenome ERZ653436 (study PRJEB26926, sample SAMN06165001) | human gut metagenome | biome: ENVO:00009003; feature: ENVO:2100002; material: ENVO:00002003...
ACGAGATTCATGAGCGTCTCGTGGGCTCGGAGATGTGTATAAGAGACAGAATACAATCCGCGCGCAAGGAGCGCAAAGCTTAGGGCTATAGAAAAGCTTTAAGCGCATAAAAAGACAGGACGGTGAATAAAATGGCAGCGACGGCGAAAAAGGGACAGAATGTATACGCACCTTCAAGGGTGTATTCCTATTCCCGCGCGGCCACGGCGGAAAAGCTGCCCTATGAGGAAGCGGAAAGCATCCCCGCGCAGATACCCCGCGCCGAGCCGAAGCGCCACGCCGCCCCGCAGACGCGCATAATGCGCGAGGCTACAACAGCACAAAAGCGCAAGCAAAGAACGCTGCCCAAGCTTATAAGCGTTACGGGCGTGCTGATGATAGCGGCGGTAATGATAGGGCTGGTGTTCAGGTATGCATCGATAGCAAGCGCATACAGGGCGGTAAACAGCACGCAGAAAAAGATAGAAGAAAGCCAAAGAAGGATAACGGAGCTTGAGGTGCAGCTGGACGAGGCGGTAAGCCTGGACGAAGCAAGGCGGGCCGCGGCGCAGGCAGGGCTGAATTATCCTACGGCCGAGCAAGTAGTTGAAGTCAACGGCGCCGTCGGCGGTTACATGAACGGCGCGGCAAAGACACAGACCGAGCCTGAGCAGACCGCTCGGACGGAGGACGCGCAGGAGCCGGACGGGGGTACGGCGACGAACGAGCCATAATAAAAGGCTTGCCTTTGCAAAGGACGGAGTGCGGCGGCTGATAAAACATAAAGGAGGGCGCAGCCTTGGACGCACCGGGCGTTTCCAACAAAAAAAGGCTTAAAATAATGCTGGGCATAATATGCGGATTGTTTTTCGTGCTCAGCATAAGGCTGGTAAAAATAATGGTGATAGACGGCGACGAGCTGGCAGGCCGCGCCGAATCGCAGCAAACAAGGAACACAATGCTAAGCGCCACGCGCGGGAAAATACTCGATTCCACCGGAGTAGTGCTTGCAAGGAACGCTACGGCGTATAAAATCGTTGTCTGGCCGAAAAGCATAAAGACAGACGAACGCGAAAGGGTAGCGAGGGAGCTTTCAAACCTGCTGGGCATGGACTATGCAAAGGTGCTTGAAAGGGTAAGCTCCAACAAACAGGAAATTATACTTGCCCGCCAGGTAGAGCGGGACGTTGTTGATAAAATAGAGGCTATGAAGCTTGGCAACGGCGTTGGCACGGCAATAGACACAAAGCGCTATTACAGCGCCGGTTCGCTTTTCAGCCAGCTTTTGGGCTTTACCACCGTTGATGGCGAAGGGCAGGCGGGACTTGAGCAGAAATACGACAAGTACCTTGCCGGTAAAGACGGCCGCATGGTGACGGAAACGGACGCAAGGAGCAACGCCCTTGCATACGGCGTGCAGGAATTGATTCCCGCAACCGACGGCGACGATATTGTGCTGACAACTGACGCGGTGATGCAAAGCGCGCTTGAAAAGGCCTGCAAGGAAGCGCTGGAGGTAAACAAGGCAATAAGCGTGCAGGGAATAATAATGGACTGCACCACGGGGGAAATAAAGGCGCTGACTACCCAGCCGGACTTTGACCCCAACTCCCCGCCAAGGAGCGACATGGCGCTGCTTAATTCGCTTATGCGCAACCGCGTGGTTACGGATTCGTATGAGCCGGGCTCCACGTTCAAGCTTATCACGCTTGCCGCGGCGCTGGACAGCAAAAGCGTGACTACGGATACGGGCTTCAGCTGCGATGGCGGCTGCATTGTGAACGGGGAAAGGATAAAGTGCTGGAAGCACGGCGGGCATGGCTCGCAAACGCTGTATAAGGCGGTGCAGAATTCCTGCAACCCCAGCTTTGTACGCATGGCGCTCAGCATGGGAACGGAAACGTTCTATGATTACATATACTCCTTCGGCTTCGGCTCCTCAACGGGCAGCGGAATAACCGGGGAAAGCGCGGGCATAGTTACGCACCAGAAGTACATTACCGATAATACTTTGGCCCGCATAGGCTTTGGGCAGAGCATAGCGGTAACGCCGCTGCAGCTGGTTACGGCGGTAAGCGCGGCGGTAAACGGCGGCAACCTCATGCAGCCGTATGTGGTGGACAGCATAGTTGCGCCGGACGGTACGGTTGTGCTGAAGAACGAGCCCACGGTGGTGCGCCGCGTGATAAGAGAGGAAACCTCCGCCCTTGTGCGGGAGATAGCCGAAAGCGTAGTGAGCGAAGGCAGCGGCAAAAACGCCGCCATACCCGGATACAGGGTGGGCGGAAAGACCGGCACCGCGCAGAAGTACGGCTCCGACGGCAAGGTTGCGCAAGGGCAGCTTATAGCATCGTTCATAGGCTTCGCCCCGGCGGACGACCCGAAGTACGTTTGCCTGATATTGGTTGACGAGCCGCAGGTGGGCACGATATTCGGCAGCACCGTAGCCGCGCCGTTCGTGAAGCAGGTAATGGAAGAAGTGCTGAGGTATTCGGGCTACCTGCCTGAATCCGCCGAGGGCAGCGTGCTTGTGCCGGACGTTACGGGCATGAGCGTGAGCGACGCTAAGCATGAGCTGAGCAAGGTTGGGCTGGAAGCCACATTCCAGGATGACGAGAACGAGCTTGTTACCGCGCAAGTGCCTGCCGCGGGGGCAACGGTGCAGGCGGACAGCGGAGTGCTGCTGTACACGGTGATGACGTCGGCAGACGAGCCGGACATTACCGCCGAAGAGGACGAAATGGTAACGGTTCCGGACGTTTTGGATAAAACGCGGCTTGAGGCGAGCGATGCGCTGAAGGCAAAGGGACTGACAATAAAGATAGATCCGCCGGATCAATCCGGCAAAGCGATACGGCAATCCCCCGCGGCGGGGGAAACCGTGCCGAAGGGCACGGAGGTGCTTGTTGAATTTTCTGATACGGGGATAGGGTAAGGCCATCTCGGGGAAAGGAGAAATATGCTGCTTAGTCAACTTGCCAAGGCCACCGGGCATACGCTGGTGGGCGAGGATAGGGAAATTGCAAACATAGAATACGATTCAAGAAAGGTACACGAGGGCGATCTTTTCTGCTGCGTAACGGGTACGTTTTCCGATGGGCATGAATACGCGCCCATGGCAAAGGAAGCAGGCGCGGCGGCGCTGGTTGTGGAACGCAGGCTGGATATTGACCTGCCGCAGCTTATCGTGCCAAACACGCGCATTGCAATGGCCGAAATGGCGGCGGCGTATTACGGCTATCCTTCCCGGGAAATGAAGATGATAGGCGTTACCGGAACCAACGGCAAAACCAGCACGACATACATGATAAAGAGCATTGCCGAGGAGGCGGGGCTTAAGGTTGGCCTGATAGGCACAATACACAACCTGATAGGCGACAGGATACTGGAGACCGAGCGCACAACGCCCGCAAGCGTTGACCTTCAAAAAATACTGCGGGACATGAAGAACGCAGGCGTGGAGCTGGTGGTGATGGAGGTTTCGTCCCATGCGCTGGACCAGGCGAGGGTGCACGGCGTGGAGTTCGACATAGGCATATTTACGAACCTTACGCAGGACCATCTTGACTATCATAAAACGTTCGATAATTACCTTGCGGCGAAGAAAAAGCTGTTCTTGCAGTCCAAACGCGCCGTTGTGAACGCGGACGATCCGCACTTTGCAGGCATAACGGACGGGCTTGATATCCCGCTGACCACGTTCGGCATAAGGGAAAAGGCGGACTTTTCCGCAAGCGATATAGAGATAACCACCGCCGGTGCGCAGTTCGCAATGCGCATGCCGGAGGGCAGCATAAATATAAAAATAAGCATACCGGGGCTTTTCAGCGTGTTCAATGCGCTGGGCGCGGCCGCGGCAAGCGTACTCATAGGCTTTGGCGCGGACGATATACGCGAGGGCCTGGCAAAGCTTAAATCCGTATCCGGCAGGCTTGAGCCCCTGCCCACGGACGGGGATTACAGCGTTTTGCTCGATTATGCGCATACGCCGGACGCGCTTGAAAACGTGCTGCGCACGGTGCGCGGCTTTGCCCGCGGCAGGGTGGTTACCCTTTTCGGCTGCGGCGGCAACCGCGACAAGGCAAAGCGCCCCATAATGGGCGAAATCGCCGGGCGGTATTCGGACTTTCTTATAGTTACGAGCGATAATCCGCGCAACGAGGAGCCGATGAGCATAATTGAAAGCGTGGTGGAGGGCGTGAACAAATCCGGCTGCCCGCACGTTGTGATAGAAGACAGGCGCGCGGCGATAAAATACGCGCTTGAAAACGCGAAGGAGAAGGACGTTATAGTCCTTGCCGGCAAGGGTCACGAAAATTATCAGGAAATAGGCGGCGGAAAGCGTCATTTTGACGAAAAGGAGATTGTTGCCGAGCTGCTTGAGGAGCTGGACAGAAGATAAGAAGGGGCCGAAGCGTCCCTTTATCGGAGGAATAGTATGAAATACGCGATATATGCTTTTATTGTTTCGGCCGTGGTGACGATAGCCCTTGGGCCGGTGATAATACCGATGCTCAGAAGGATGAAGTTCGGCCAGAATGAGCGCAGCGACGGCCCGCAGAGCCACCTGAGCAAGGCCGGCACGCCAACAATGGGCGGTATGATGTTCATTGCGGGCATACTGGTTGGCACGCTTGCATTTTCGCTCAACGCTACTGAGCTTGCGCTTCCCGCGCTGCTTGCAACGGCGGCGTTCGCATTGGTAGGCTTTTTGGATGATTTCCTTAAAGTGAAGCAGAAGAACACAATCGGCCTCAGGCCGTACCAAAAGATAATAGCGCAGTTCGCAATAGCGTTCATATTGGCGCTTTATGCGTATCAGTCCCCGTTCATAGGATCGAAGATATACCTTGCCTTCTTCAAGGCGGAATGGGACCTTGGCATATTCTATATACCCGCCATGATGTTCATAATCATAGGCACGGTGAACTCGGTAAACCTTACCGACGGACTTGACGGGCTTTGCTCCGGCGTGTCGCTTGTGTATTCAACAAGCATGATGATGATATTCATCTATATGGCTGCCGCGGTGAAGGCTCCCGTAGCCGAAGGACAAGCCGTGCAGACGCAGTACAGCGCGGAACTTAGCTCCATGGCCATATTCGCGGCCTCCGTAGCGGGCGGCTGCCTTGGATTCCTGCGATACAACACTTACCCCGCCCGCGTGTTTATGGGCGATACCGGCTCCATGGCGCTTGGCGGCGCAATATCCGCAATGGCCATATTCAGCCGCAGCGTGCTGCTGCTTGCCATAATGGGCGGCTGCTTCGTGGCCAGCAGCGTTTCCTGCATATTGCAGGTTGGCTCCTATAAGCTGAGAAAAAAGCGCATATTCAAAATGGCCCCGCTGCACCATCATTTCGAGCTTCTGGGCTATACTGAAACGCGCATAGTTTCGGTATATATGATAATTACCGTACTGCTTTGTTTAGTGTGCCTGTTGGCATATCTATAAAATTTTTGTTTGGTCGTTCAGTGCGTGCGGGCGAAGCCGTGGTTCCTTGGCGCTTGGCACGGCGTGCGCTTGAAGGTTAAGACGCTTGAGACAGAGCGCGGCTCTTTTGTCTCAAGCCTCCTGACCGGCACTGAACGGCCCCTTTTTTTACGAATAAATGCACGCGCATTCAATATAACTTCAACCATAAGGGGGAGGTAAAGGGCAAATGGAAAAGAACGGGAAAAAAGCGGTGGTCATAGGCATGGCCAAAAGCGGCATAGCCAGCGCAAAGCTTTTATACGAGCTGGGCTATGACGTTACCGTAAACGATATGAAAACGGACATAAAGGGTCTAAAGGAAGAACTGAGCGGCATAGAGTATAAAGACGCGCTGGGCGTTGACCATGCCGAGGCTGTAAAGGGCGCGGATCTTGTTGTATTAAGTCCGGTGGTGCCCATATTCAGCCCCTTTGTTGACGAGGCACGCGCGGCGGGCGCGGAGGTCATAGGCGAGATAGAGCTTGGATATCGCTACTGCGACCGCGGCACAAAGTTCATTTGCATAAGCGGCACAAACGGCAAAACCACTACCACCGCGCTTACGGGAGAATTATTCAAGGCTGCCGGAAAGCATACCTTTGTGCTGGGCAACATAGGCGTGCCCATAACGGCGCATGCGCGCGAAACTAAGGCGGGCGACTATGTTGTGGCAGAGACGGCGGCATTGCAGCTTGAAAGCATTGCGGACTTCCATGCGAATGCGTTCGGCATGCTGAACATTACGGAGGACCATCTGAACCGCTTCCAGTACAAGATGGAGAATTACATTGCCGCAAAGTGCCGCGGCTTTGAAAACCAGACGGAGGATGACTTTGCCGCGCTGAATTACGACGATCCCATAGTGCGGGACATGGCGAAGCTTACGCAGGCAAGGATACTTTATTTTTCGCAGGAGATCGAGCCGGAAAACGGCGCGTTTATAAGAAACGGAAGAATTATATTCCGCCTGGACGGCAAGGAGACGGACCTTATCGCAACAAGCGAGCTGAGGATACCGGGCAAGCATAACATAGAAAACGCGCTGTGCGCGATATGCCTTGCCATGAGCCAGGGGCTTGACGCGGAGGGCGTAAGGCGCGGACTCAGGGAGTTCCCGGGCGTTGAGCACAGGATAGAGTTCGTGCGGGAAAAGGACGGCGTGGCATGGATAAACGATTCAAAGGGCACCAACCCCGATTCCACCATAAAGGCTGTGCAGGCCATGACACGGCCGACAATACTGCTGCTGGGCGTTGGCAATTACGATAAAAAGAGCGACTTTGCGCCGCTGTTTGAAGCGTTTGACGGCAAGGTGAAGGCGGTTATAGCAAGCGGGCTTAATGTGCCGGCGATAAAGCTTGCCGCGGAAAAGACGGGGTATTCGCCCGTGTATGTGAACGACGGGCCTATGATAGATATGCTAAAGCAGGCGGAAGAGCTGGCCCAAAGCGGGGACGCGGTGCTGCTTTCCCCTGCGGCGGCAAGCTGGGGCATATATGATAATTATGAACAGCGCGGCGAAATATTTAAGGAGCTTGTGAATAAACTTTAATGTATCAAAACGCGGCTAAGTAAGGAGGCAAAGTGGAGCATGTAAGCAACTCTCCGGCGCTCAACTCCCGGGGAAAGGCGCAGAACGCGCGCGTAAGGCCGATGCAGAAGCGGCAGGGGCCGCTTGATTTCGCGCTGCTTATAACCGTGGTCATAATATGCGCGTTCGGCCTTGTTATGGTGTTTTCCGCCAGCTATTATTACGCGCAGAGCAGGAACATGGACAACGGTTTTTATTACCTTAAAAACCAAAGCATGTATTTTGCTATTGGCTTTGCGCTGATGCTCGCGCTCAGCTTTTTTGATTATCATGTTATTGAAAAACTGAAAACGCCGATGCTCATATTGATAATCGTGCTTATGCTGGCGGTCGTTATATGGGGCGTGGAGCGAAACGGCGCGAAGCGCTGGCTGGATTTTACCCGCCTTGGTATACCGCTTTCGTTCCAGCCGTCTGAAATGGCAAAATTCGTGCTGGTGCTGTACATGGCGTCGTTCATGTCCAAACGCCCGCAGCTTATGGCAAGCTTTTCGCACGGCATAGTGCCCATGCTTATAATAATGGGCGTTTTCGGCATATTGCTGCTGGCGCAGAAGAACATGTCCATGATGGTCATAATGGTCATGACGGGCGCGGTGATGCTGTTTTTCGGCGGGGCGCGGATGGCGCACCTTGTTACGCTTGCGGGCATAGCGGCGCCGGTAATGGTGATTGCGGTATTGAGCGAAGAATACAGAAAGGCCAGAATGACAATGTTCTGGGACCCGTGGACCAGCAAGGCGGACGGCGCGTATCAGCTGCGGCAGTCGCTTATAGCGCTCGGTTCCGGCGGGATATTCGGCAAGGGGCTTAACTTCAGCCGGCAGAAGCTGCTGTTTCTGCTGTATGGCGAAAGCGACTTTATATTTGCGATAATAGGCGAGGAACTTGGGCTTATCGGCTGCGTGCTGCTGATGGGCGCATATGCGTTCCTTGTATACAGGGGCATACGCATTGCCATGCGCTGCAAGGACCGCTTCGGCAGCTTGCTTGCCGCGGGTATAACCAGCGTAATAGGCATGCAGGCGATAGTAAATATTGCGGTTGCCACAAGCAGCGCCCCCACCACCGGCCAAACGCTGCCGTTTATAAGCGCGGGCGGAACAAGTTTGGTAATATTTTTAAGCGCGGTAGGCATTTTGCTCAACGTTTCGCGCAATACGCAATGATGCGCTGAAAAAACACGAACAATACCGCCGCTTCCCGCATAATAATGAATGTGCTTAGCTTTTATGCGGGAAGGAGAAACAGATGGCATCCATTTTGGTTTCCGGCGGAAGAAAGATAGTTGGTACGGCGCGCGTATCGGGCGCGAAGAACGCGGCGCTGCCCATATTGGCCGCAACGCTTATTGCAAGGGGCCCTGTGGAGCTGACCGATTGCCCACATTTGAGCGATGTTGAAAATATGCTCAAAATACTGCGCTCGCTGGGCGTAAGCTGCTCGCTTGAAGCAGGCACGGCGCATATAGACGCGGCAAAGGCCGAGCGCTGCATAATGCCGCAGAGCATCAGCAAGGAGATAAGATCGAGTATATTCATGCTGGGGCCGCTGCTGGGGCGCTTCGGGCGGGCGGTATGCACATTCCCCGGCGGATGCGAAATAGGCCACAGGCCGATAGATCTGCACCTGAAGGGGCTTATGATGCTGGGCGCGGACGTGCGCGAGGAGCGCGGGCTGATAATATGCGAAGGCAGGCGGCTGAGGGGCGCGGATATACATTTGGATTACCCAAGCGTGGGTGCAACGGAAAACATTATGATGGCCGCAGCGTGCGCGGAGGGAACAACAACCGTGTTCAATGCGGCGAGAGAGCCCGAAATAGACGACCTGGCGCGGTTTTTGAATGAGCTTGGATATAAAATTGAAGGCGCGGGCAGTTCGACCATAACCATCCGCGGCGGCGACGCAGCGGAGAAAAAAACAACGCACCGCATAATACCGGACAGAATAGTTGCAGGCACGCTTATGACTGCCGCGGCGATAACCGGCGGAGAGCTTACGCTGACAAACGTTAATACGGAGCATATAGGCAGCATTGCGGCAAAGCTGAAGGAAGCGGGCTCCGTAATAACTGCGGGCGAGGGGATGCTGCGCATAAGTTCGCCCGACAGACCAAACGAAATACGCCTTACGGAAACCATGCCGTACCCGGGCTTCCCAACGGATATGCAGGCGCAGCTTTTTGCGCTGTGTACCATTGCCGTTGGAACGAGCGTGATTGTTGAAAACGTGTTTGAAAACCGCTACCGCCACGCGGCTGAATTGGGGCGCATGGGCGCAAGCTTTACACAAAAGGACAGAACGGCGATAATACGCGGCGTTGATACGCTGACGGGCGCAAGGGGGAAGGCATGGGATCTGCGCGGGGGCGCGGCAATGCTGCTTGCGGGCCTTGCAGCGGAAGGCGAAACGATAATAGACCACGCGGAATTGATAGACCGCGGGTATGACAAGCTGCATGAAACGCTCAATGCACTGGGCGCACAAATAATACGAAAGGAAAACTGATGCTGTGAAGGGCGAAGGGAACGAGCCATGGCGCGATGGGGCAGGCGGTGAAGGCCATACGCTTAATCTCAGACCCTTCAAACGGGCGGAGGAGCCGGAAGCGGAAGAAGAACACGAAGAAGAGCAGATAGCGGCCGAAGAAACCGCCGAAGACGAAAACAGCGGCGAAGAAGCGAGCGCAGCGGACAGCACAGACAATATAGATACCGAAGAAACGGAAAATACTGCCGAGTCGGAAGCCGAAAAAGAACAGCCTTACGGCGAAGATGAGGCGGACGCGGAGCAGGAAGAGAACGCCGACCCGTTTGCGGATGAGCCTTTTTTTGAAGCGGAAGAGGACGAGGAAGAACCAAAACCCAAGAAGAAAAAGAAGCGCACCGTGGGCGAGGCCAAGCGCGCGGACGCAAGGCGCAAAAGAAAGCTGACCGAGAAGGAAAAGCGCGCGCGCCAAAGAAGAAAAAAGATAATCAAACTGGCTGTTTTGATAACGATGGCGGTAATGCTTGTGACTGCGGCGGTGCTGACATATTTTATGCTTATTGTGGACAGCATAGAGATATATGGCTGCACGCATTATGACGCACAGGAGCTCATACACGCATCGGGACTGAGCGTGGGCAAGCACATGTGGCTTGAACGCATAGACGAGGCGGAGAACCGAATGGAGCAGAATGCATATATCGCCTCCGCCGTTGTTACCCGCGTGTATCCGGACAAGCTGGTGGTGAACATAACAGAGCGCGAGGAAGCGGCGGTGCTTGTAGGCATGAATGCGCAGGCGGTAATAGATAAGGACGGATATGTGCTTTATATAGGCGCACGCGCGGACTATTCAGGGCTTATACAGATATCGGGCATGGGCAGCAGCGGCTATCATGTTAACCAAAGGCTCGGCGAAGAATCGGACTTCAATTCCCGCACTATGATAAGCCTGCTTGAGGCCGTGTATTCCGCCGGACTTGAAAAGGAGATAACCGGAATAGACCTTGGCAATCCGCTGAGCATAAATATGGAAACCGCGTCCGGCGTAAGGATACACCTTGGCCAGCCGGACAGGGCGGAAGAAAAGCTGGCCGATTTTAAGACCGTTTTGCCAACGCTTAGGTCAATGGGGCATGATACGGACGGCACGCTTGACCTTTCCGCGCAGGGCGATCCGGTATATTCGCCGGAAAAGACGGCGGAACCGATAGCCATCGCAACGCCGGAAGTTACTGCGGAGCCGAACACTACGCCTGACCCGAATGCTACGCCCGACCCGAATGCGACGGCGCAGCCGAGCGTAACGTCCACGCCTGAGGATACGCCAATGCGCACGCCCGGGTCTACGGACGCATTCTCCGGGTAATGGCAGGGTATGGGAAATATGTTGCCTAAACGTAACTTTTATACATTTAGGTGCAAATAATATTGCGAAAGCGGGCGCGCTTGTGGTATGCTGTTAACAGCTATATAAATGCGGCTTGGTTAATACCTGTCTCTTATACACATCTCCGAGCCCACGAGACGCTCATG
>ENA-OYXW01000566-OYXW01000566.1-human-gut-metagenome-genome-assembly--contig:-NODE-566-length-11049-cov-5.103056_pt1 | contig 11049 bp, 9 predicted proteins | sample MGYA00243977_ERZ653436 | MGnify/ENA primary metagenome ERZ653436 (study PRJEB26926, sample SAMN06165001) | human gut metagenome | biome: ENVO:00009003; feature: ENVO:2100002; material: ENVO:00002003...
GGCAGCGTCAGATGTGTATAAGAGACAGTATTACGACTATTCGAAATACAATACCGGACGTTTGGATGCCTTCGCCCAGTTGGACGTGCGCGTCGATAAGGTGTTTTATTTCCGTAAATGCATGCTGGGTATCTATGTCGATTTGCAGAACGTGACCTTCAGCAAGCTCCGTCAGCCCGACGTGCTGATGAGTACCGGCGTGATCGAGAATCCTTCGGCTCCGCCTTCGGAGCAGCGTTATAAGATGAAGTATATCCGCCAGGCGAGCGGTACGCTGGTGCCGACGCTGGGCGTCACGGTCGAATTTTAATCGTACAGCCATGAAAAACAACCTGCTCAGCGACAAGCTCGCCTACAACGGGGATACGAAAACACGGACTCATCTGCATCTGTGCAGCTATACTGTGGATCGGGTCGAAGAGGCTGCGGGAGATGATTTCGGGGAGATGAAGTCCCGCTTTCAGCCCGATGGCATCACTTGGCTGCAGATTCACGGACTGGAAGATACGGATGCCGTGCAGACGGTTTGTACGCATTTCGGGATCGATTTTCTGGTCATGCAGGACATTCTCAATACCGACCATGCCAGCAAGGTCGAGGAGCACGATCAGTACAATGTGATTATTGCCAAGCAGATTATGGGTGGCGAAGCGATGCAGGTCAGTCTGGTGCAGGGCGCTGATTTCGTGCTGACGTTTCAGGAGCGGGACAACGATTTTTTCGACGATGTGATGCGTGCCATCCGTAACAATGTACTGAAAATCCGTACCCGACAGTCGGACTACCTGTTTTCGGTGTTGCTCAATGGCTTGATAACCGGTTATATGTCGGTTGCAGCGGCGATCAGCGACGGGTTGGAGGAGCTGGAATCTGCATTGCTGGCCGATACCGGAGACCGGGACATCGGAGTACAGATGCAGGAGCTCCGGCGGGATTACATGCAGCTCAAGCGGACGGTTCTGCCGCTCAAGGAACAATATTCGCGGCTATTTCGTTCCGATTCGAGTTTGTTGCACCGGGTCAATCGGCCCTTCTTCAACGATGTGAACGATCACCTGCTCAACGTGGCGCAAAATATCGACATCTGCCGTGAAACCCTTTCGTCGCTGATGGATTTGTATATCTCGAACAACGATTTGCGGATGAACGATATTATGAAACGGCTGACTGTCGTATCGACCATCTTCATTCCGCTGACTTTTCTGGTCGGAGTATGGGGGATGAATTTCCGTAACATGCCCGAACTGGAGTGGGAGCACGGTTATATCCTGGCCTGGGGCGTGATGATCGTCATCGGATTCGTGACCTATTTGTTCTTCCGCACGAAAAAGTGGCGTTGAGGTGCGCAGTCGGTGCTTTTTTGGCGGACGATGCGGGGAAATTCCGGGATTTTGATTTTCTTTGTACCAAAATTCCGGGCGGTACCCGCGATTTAGCCGACATAAATCCTTGTGCCGACTGCGCGAACATTCTATTGAAAACCTCCGATGAAAAAGATTTTCTCATTTTCCCTGCTTCTCATCCTTGGCCTCGTGGCTTCCCAGATTCTTCCGGGGATGCTCGGAGAGAGCTATCCTGCATTTCGGGCCGGGGCGACGACCTTTCTTTATGTCTGTCTGTCGTTCATCATGATCAATGTCGGCCGGGAATTCGAGATCGATAAAAAACGTTGGCGCTCCTATGCCGAGGACTATTTCATCGCTATGGCTACGGCAGCCGTACCTTGGCTGCTCATCGCTCTGTACTATGTTTTCGTGTTGTTGCCGCCCGAGTTTTGGGGCAATGGCGACGCCTGGAAAGAGAATCTGTTGTTGAGCCGTTTTGCCGCTCCGACTTCGGCCGGCATCCTGTTCACGATGCTCGCGGCCCTGCGGCTCAAGCGAAGCTGGATGTATCGGAAAATTCAGGTGCTGGCGATTTTCGACGATCTGGATACCATCCTGCTGATGATACCTCTGCAAATCCTGATGATCGGTCTGCGCTGGCAGCTTTTCGTCGTCGTGGTGATCGTCTTTCTGCTGTTGTGGCTGGGGTGGAAGAAACTCAGTACGTATGAGTTGAGGCAGGATTGGTGGGCGATTCTGACCTATTCGGTCGTGGTTTTCGGTGTTACCCAACTGGTTTACCTGCTTTCCAAATATTATTTCGGCGAGGAGGGCAGTATTCATATCGAGGTGCTGCTTCCCGCTTTCGTATTGGGTATGGTGATGAAAACCAGGCATGTCGAATCTCGCGGGGAGCGGATGGCCGCTTCCGGCATTTCGTTCTTGTTCATGTTTTTGGTTGGATTGAGCATGCCGTTGTTTATCGGTATGACTGCTGCGACTGGGGAAGCTGCTTCTTCCGTGACCGGTTCGCAGCCCATGATGTCGTGGGGCGTGATCGCATTCCATGTGGTGATCGTCTCGTTGCTGTCCAACCTGGGCAAACTTTTCCCGATGTTTTTTTATCGTGATCGGAAGTTGAGCGAACGTCTGGCCCTTTCGATCGGTATGTTTACCCGCGGCGAGGTAGGGGCGGGCGTTATCTTCATTGCGCTGGGATATAGCTTGGGCGGTCCGGCACTGGTTATTTCGGTGCTGACCCTCGTGCTGAACTTGGTACTCACGGGGATCTTCGTCGTTTGGGTTAAAAAACTCGCCTTGCGGACTTACGCTCCCGAAGAGTTCGATGCCGTATCGACGATCCGTTGAAAGACGGATTTCGCCGGAATCCGTTTCTGATCTTTCACTCCGGATATAAAAGATTGCGGGAAAAAAGGTTCCCTTTCCTTGTGAATATCGAATGCAGTTGGGGGCGTGTGGGCTACGAGGTTTGATTCTGCTTTTGCCGCAGCTGTCCTTCTGACCTTGTGCAGCAACAGTGGAGGGCCGCTTTCGGAGTGGCGACAGGCTTTTTCCCTCTCCCCTTCTTATCCTGTGTTGGGAGGAAAGTCATCGGTTTATAGCGTTGCATGTATTTTTATGTTAAATATTTTTTTATTTTCATGTGATTTAAAAGTAGCTTATTATAGCCTGTTTCTTATCTCTTGAATATTTTCTTCTTCCATTTTTGCAACTCTATTGTTGCCTCAATGTAAGGACCATTTACTTTGATGAGTAAATCTTCAAATTCTTTTTTTGCCCGGAAGAAATTTACGACATCCTCGCTTTCCATGAACAGTCCGATATATTCGTCATCCTGCTTCCAAAGATACACGGGTATGTTTTTGCCCTTTGATACCATCGAGTTTATCAGAATCTTTTTAAGTTCGTCTTTACCTGTTTCTGCTTTCTTCAGGGCAGGTTTGCCATATTTCTGTCTGACAGCCTTTACCAGTTCCTTGAAGCCTGTTTTGTCCATCTTCGTTTCGCAGTTCATCGATATTAATTTGCCTTGTGCATTGGTTATCAAATTCAGTTTTCCAAAATCGGTATCACAAAAAGTTGTTTTCTTGGTAGCAAGACTGTCCATACTTATATAATATACTAAAATCGGATATTTCTCAGTCCGCGAAACATACATGTCTTTTGTGTATTTCACATAGCGATAGTTTACTTCTTTGCGGGTCTCTTTGGGATTATCGAAATCAATATATGGAGAGCAAAAACGTTCCACATCGATGTCATAGTCCGGGTTATCCATGTTGATAATCTGGTTGTCTGATTGTGCATGGGCTGTTGCGCCGGATAAACATAAAAATGCTGTCAATCCAATGATGATAAGTGTTTTAATTTTCATATTCGTTCATTTTATAATAAATGGTCAGCTCCTGTTTCTCCGGATATTAACCGGTGTATCACCGAGATTCCGCTTGCAGAAATCAGACAGGTAAGACTGGTTCGCAAACCCGCATTGTTCGGCAATCTCCGATAAGGGAAGGTGTGTAGTCCTCAACAGTTTCAGCACCTGCTCGGCACGTTTTTGCCGAAGCCACTGGGCTACAGGACAGTTAAACAATCTCAGGAATGTCCGACGGAAGGTAACGGTACTGTTTGCTCCGCATAGTTCCGCCAGTTCTTCTGCTGTCTTTGCTTCAGTATGACATTCCATCACTTTCTGAATGAAAGAATGGTCGGTATGGATACCGAGCAGTTCTTCCGCTTGCAAAATGATTTTACGGTTGATATGTTCGTAGGAGGCATCGAGCAGTTTGAATGATACCTCAATGCCTTCTGCCGGTTCGGAAGTGGAAGGCATTCCGCATTGTATTCTCGCTTCGCGGAAGTAGTAGAGCATTCTGTGATAGATGGCTTCCAGATGTTCTTCACGATGCCTTTGCAGCAACCGGCATAAGGTCAGTAACTCTTTTACGCAGCAATAATGCGTGTACCATATTTGCAAACGCATGACATAGCGGGTGGATTCTGCTTCACCGGCAGTCATGAACAGCTCCAGCCATCTCTCAAAGTCCGGCTGTTCATGGGTGATCGCTTCGGGAAGCCCGTTCATCCATCCGGCAATCATATTCATGAATTCCATGTCCGATGCAAAGGGACGCAGTTGCCGCTCTCTTCTCTCCTCCGGCATATCCTTGGATATGGTCACGCAAAGCATACGCAGACGTGCTTCCTGTGGGTCATCCGGTTGCAGGCGTGAAAGGAGGTAACCGCTTATTGAAAAGCCTTTGTCCATAGCAGAGAAAATTTATCGGTTTTCAAACCTGAGGGCCACCGTCATGCGGAATGCCACATTTTCCAAATCGTATGTTTCCTCACCCCAGTATTGAGGCTGTGCGGCACTGATGTCGCAAAAGAAACTCAAGATTCCCATGATAAAAATAGTTTTCATGATTTGCATGTTTTTGTTAATATTGATATACTGTATTAGAAACGGCTGGATGAACCTCCGCCTCCGGACGATCCTCCTCCGAAACTGCCTCCGCTACCGCCTGAGCCTCCCGAACGTCTGGAAGAGGTGTTGATTTTCGGTATTGTATAGCCTACCATGTATTCGGCATCGCAATGCATACATCGATGGCGAGCCTCCATCAGTCCTTCTGATAAAGTGGTGGCTTTAATAATAGTCCGATATTTTTCTTCCTTGTGCAGCGTCATGTGCCCGCAGGAGGGGCAGCATTCATAGCCGTCCTTTTCAAGCGGTATCCGGATTTTCACCTCTTCGCTGCAAGCGGAGCACCGGTAGATGCGGATGTATGCCGTCTTCAGTTCTGTTTCTTTGCGTTCGCTTTCAGTCAGCCGTTTCGTATCCTGTATCAACTCGTGCAAAGGAATCTCCCGGAGGGTTTCCCGGTTGCATTTCGGGCATGTCCGGCTGCGCCTGAGGGTCTTTTGTTTCTGTCTGCCGAAATACCAGCAGGCAATACCCAGCATGGCGGGCCACACCGGTACCAGCCAGCACAGTCCGAGCAGGGTGCGTACAGTAAAGGGTTTTCGGGTCGCCAGCAAGGTCAGTGCGGCTTCCGTCCCTTCATCTTTGGGCGTCATCCTGTGTACCGCCGATTTCCAGACAAGCCAGTTTATAAGTATCAGCATCAGGGCAAACACGATAAAGACCAGGGAGGGGGTGGTACGCCGGAACTTTTTTATCCATGCTTCCGGCGGCGCTGCCTGATAGTCACTTCCGTACAGAACTGCCGCCACAGCTTTGACACCTTCAAGCATTCCTGTATTCCAGTCATTTTCCCGAAGATGCGGCACCATGGTTTCCATCTGTATTCTTTTGCAAATGGCATCCGGCAATACTCCTTCCAGACCATACCCGGTCTTGAAGGTGATATCCCGTATATCCCGGGTCAGCAGAATCAGCAGTCCGTTGTCATCTTCCGCCTTGCCGACACCCCACCGGTTGAACAGCGTAACGGCAAATTCATGCGGTTCCTCTTCTCCGATGCTGTTCAAGGCGACAACTGCCACTTCTATGGTCAGAGAATCCTCCAGTTGTTGCAATATATCGTTGATTTTATTCTTCGTTTCACTGTCCAATATATGGTCAGGGTCGGATACCCAATTGTCCGCATCGTATGTCTTGGGATTAGGTACATCATCGACCGTCCCCCATGCCATCGGGCAGAAACCCACCAGAACGGCTATGCAGATTATAAGTTTTCGTATCATATAGTGTCTCCTTTCTCATGGTTATTCATATCAACCGGTCTGAAAGAACGTCTGCTGTCCTTTTCATCGTATTTTTTTAATTTCTCGCTGTTCATTTCCAACAGGTAAACGACGAATCCGGAAAATCCAAGCAGGCACATCACACTGAAAAATAAGAGCAGAAGCATCCAGCCCCAGCCGATATTGTCAAACATGGGTGAGGCAAACCTCATGCAGATAATATAGGCAAACCCAAATGCCGCAACCAATATTCCCAATGCCATGACGGGAAACAGCAGGATTATTGCCAGTGTTTTCCATATCAGTTTGCAGAATTTGGGGTGACGGCCTGTGACAGCATAGCCAGCCAAAGAGCAGACGGTAGCAGATACCAATATCATTATCAGACAGATAAATCCAGCCATCAGCCATTCCACAGGAGAAGCGGCGGCGAGCGACCCTCTGCTCTCTGCAAAGATATTGGCAAACAGTCCTTCATTGATGATAAGATGCCCCAGACTGAACAGTACGGTGGTCAGAGCAAATACAATCATGAAAATAAAACCCGCTGCCAGACAGCCTGACGGCTCTTTGGAGTCCTGCTTCCTTCTCCAGATAATCAGTCCGGTTATCAGAATCTGTAGTACAATCAGGATATATCCTTCCATAGGCTCGGTCACTTAAAAATGACGGGGAGAGTGGTGACAAAGGAGATCGCTTTTCCCTTCCATTTTGCCGGGACATACTTTATGCCGTAGAGGCAGTCGCACACCGCTTTTTCCAATAGTGGATGGGGGTCTCCGTTTATTTTTACGTTGCTGGCAACTCCGTCGGTTCCGATGGTTATTTCCGCCGTCATTCTTCCTGTAATTCCTTGCTCGACTGCCTCTTCCGGCTTCCTGAGCAATTGTGCCAAGATTATGTTCCATTCGTCCGGCATTCCTGTCTGCGGGTTGATGGGCTTGGCTGGCTGGAAATCAGGACTGAAATAATCCACTTCCTCCATTTCTTCCGGTTCGGTCTGCTTTGTATTGTCCGGTGATTTTTCTGTGCACAACCATTCGATAAGTTCGTTGCATCGCTCGCGGTTGATTATTAACCGCGATGCTTCGCCTTCCGATGGGGCAAATACGGTTATCTCGGCAATTTCCCGTCTCTTTTCGTCCGGCATGTAGAGCAATAGACTATCCCCCTGCAAGGCTGTCCTGTAGTGTTTTCCCATCATTCCGGCAGCGTCTGTATCGTCATTTTCCTCTGAAGCTTCATCTTCCATAAAGTGTTTCAAGGTCTCTTCCAGGTTGTTCAGGTCGATGCCTTCTTCTTTCAACCACTCTTCAAACGTGATTTTCCTTGTACTATTTTTCAGAATCTTGTCCAAATCTCCTGTTGTAGATGTTGAAGAGGACGGCTCGTACCAGTTCCCGTCCCTGTGATAAAGGCGCTTCATGCCTTTCAGTTTGTCGAGAGTCTCTGCGTCTGCGGAGATGATGAAGCCGTTGCTGTCAACCTTTTCTATGGAAAAAGTCTTGTTGCCCCAAGTCACCTGCACCGGTTTGTCTCCAAAATCCTTTATGGGTACTGTGATGCGGTCGTATTTCTCAGGCATATAGAAAGACAAGGAGATGTGTCCGCCTGCAATTTCCTGATAAGGGACAGTCAGCGGTATCTGCAATCCGAACCATATATTCAACATGTCTTTGTTTTGGGCATAGTCGCCGCCCTCAAGCAGATAGATATCTTCATCCGGGTGTATATAGACCGGTTTGCCCTGTTTATCCGCCAGATGAAGCTGCAAATCAGTCTCCAGGTCGAAGAAAAGTTCTTTGCAGAACCCCGTGAAGTTCCCGTTCTCATCCTCGTGATAATACTTTTCCCACAGGCCGGATCCTTGTCGACCACCGAAATATGAAGATACATCTTCGTCTTTGCCCCTTAGCATAAGGTTGAAAAAGATAGGAGAATCCTTGTTCGGCTCTATGAATGCCTTGTCAAAGCACATGAACAGTCTTGACAGGCTCTTTTTAAAGCTCTTGTGTTTGAATTTGTCCGCCCATTTTTCCCAAGGGAGCCTATCCTGTTTGAACTCTTGGCTTTCTGTCAATGAATCAAGTTCGCCGAATGCCGCTCCTGTCTCTAACTGATAGAGCGCTTCAAGTCCTTCCATGGTCTTTTTTTTCTCTTCTTCTGTCATTTTCGTCTTGTTTTGTGCCCATGCTCCCAGTACGAAACATGCTAGCAGGACGGTTGATAATAATCTTTTCATGGTGAATGGTGATATTGTGTTTTCATTAGAATAATACAGGAATAATGGCAACGGATGCGACGCATTTTCCGTCATATTTTGCCGGCATAAACTTCATGCGGTAAATGCAGTCCATTACGGTTTCACTCAAAACAGGATGCGGCGAACTTGTAATTTCCACTTTGCTGACAGAGCCGTCAGCTTCAATTATCACAGCCGCCTTCACTCTGCCTGACAATGCCTGTTCCTTGACTTCCTGCCGTGTTTCAATCATCTGTGACAATATGGCTTCCCACTCGCTTGGCGTACCTGTTTCTATACTTATCGGAGTGACCGGCTGGAAGTCATTTTCAGACAGGTTTACTGCTTCCGTGTCTTCTTCATACAAATGCCAGTCGATGGCATTACGTCCCTTGGTCAGTGTCCAGGCATATACGACACCCATTTTCAAATGCCCGTTCATATAATCCCTGAAACCTTCAAGCACCTTTTCCGTATCAAGTCGCAATCCGCTGGCCAACTGTTTTTCGGGAATGTCCCATTCTGCCCCTGTCCTGTATATGTCAACGGCATCCATTCCGTTCATGAAAACATATCCGTAAACCGGGCCTTGTCCGTATGCTTTGTTCAATTCCGTTTTCATGTCTTTGTTCATAAGGCATATCGAGTCGCTGTCCTGAGACAGGATTGCGTTCCTGAAACGTTCTGTTATTGCCATGGCACTCCTCAGTCCGTTTTCAAAAGCGGCTATGACGGCAGGACGGTTTTCCGGGGGAAGGAGCATGGCATCGAAATCCGCTCTATGAACTTCTCCTATAAACCATTTATATTGCATTATCCATTCAGCCTGTGCTACACCCACAGCATACGAAATCATATCATTGGGGGCAAGCAGGACATTCCGTTCTTCAGGTGTAAGCAGCATGTCGGCCTTCAGTTTGCGGATGCCGTCAGGGGCAGCAGGGGCATCAAATTTTGCGATTGCCGAAGCCAGGACTTCTGAGTCTGCGACACCGTTGGACACTGCGGCAGAATCTATCCATTCCGGAAGAATAAGCGCATCGTCTGCGTACTCCTGACCCATATAATAAGGCGGCACGTCGTGCATTGCAATGTCGTAATAACGTGCCCTTTCATTGTAGACGAAATCGAGCCATTTATTGTATAAGCTATAAAATTGTCGCGAAGTTTCGTTTTCAGCATGAATACTGCTTCTTACCTGTTTCAGCACCTCGGAAATGGAGGCATCGATATATTTCAGGTCCGGGCCGGAACTTGTAGAGTATGCCCCCATAAGGGTCCCGGAACGGAAGCTGGACCTTTCCAGTCCTGTAATATCTTCAATGCCCTGCAGTTGCTGCCTGAGCGAGGAAAAGTCTTCCAGAATGAGCTCTTTCCAATGCTTTACACCAAAGTCATAGCCGGCATGAATATATGGAGCATACTCTTTCCTGTAAGTCTTCACCTTGACGGAGTTGCGACTGAGCATATTATAAGCCGTCGTATAGCATAAACCATAGACAATAGGGTTCAGATTCCCGGTCTTATCTCCTGGCTGTGGAAATTGTACCTTTGCAGCCATGTTTTCCTCTATTTTCATATTCACTGCCGTATCCTTTGTCTCCTTTACATCAGGCTCATCTTCGAAGAGGCTTTCCCAGATCGGGAGACCTTTTGAATCATACTCATCACCTTCTTCCTCCTCTTCCGCCTTTTTCTGCATGAGCTTCAGTTTGTCAAGTATCCCATTGCATAGAATCCTGTCGGGATTGCAGCTGGCTTTGCTTTCTGTAGGTGTAAATTCCACGGATGATTCGGAAAGGACCCTTTCGGATTCAGGTCCGGCCGGATTGTAAAACAATATTGTATCTGCATACACTCCAGTTTTGTAGTATCTTCCAAATATATCTGCATAACCATAGCCGGGAGAGTTTATACGTCTTTTATATTCCAAAAGTGTTTTTTCCAGGTTTTCAGGGTCAATGCCGTTTTTCTCCATCCATTTCTCAAAAGTATAGTTGCCTCCGTCATATTCCAGAACTTTTTCCAGAGCTTCCCACTCGTTCATTGAAGGATGAGGTTCATACCATATATCATCTTTCTTATACAGATGTCTTATTTGGCTGATTTTATCTTTAATAATGATGTCTGCAGAAATGACAAATCCTGCACTGTCAGCCTTTTCCACATTGAAGTTAAGGTCACCGAAAGATATATGTACCGGTTTGTCACATACATCGTCTGGATTTATTTTCACGATGTCATATTCATCAGGCATGATGAAACGCACATTTGCCGTTCCACTGCTGATTTCAGAAAACTCAGAAGTCAGCGGAATTTCTATGCCGAACCATATATCCGACTCTCCATTGCCTGTGCTTTTCTTTCCCTCTATCGAAAATATGCCTTCATCATAGGTTCCATTATAGGGGTCTATATATACAGGTTCACCGTTTTTGTCTTTCAGGTTCAGTTCTATATCAGTCACCAGGTCGTAAAATATCTTGTTGCGAAACCTGATATATCCACCGTTACTGTCAGTGTATGTTTCGTCCATCGAACCTATTATTGAACCTAAATATTCTCTGTTATGAAAGTTGTCTGAACCTTTGACTTTTCCCCTGAATACCAGTCTGCACATCTTCGGTTCATTTTCAACTGGTTCTACAGATAATTTTTCAAGACAACTGAATAAATCGGAAAGTCCCGGATATTCATTCCTGTATTTGTAAGCCCATCTGTCCCATGGCCTGTCTCTTATACACATCTCCG
>ENA-OYXW01000567-OYXW01000567.1-human-gut-metagenome-genome-assembly--contig:-NODE-567-length-11037-cov-3.793025_pt1 | contig 11037 bp, 9 predicted proteins | sample MGYA00243977_ERZ653436 | MGnify/ENA primary metagenome ERZ653436 (study PRJEB26926, sample SAMN06165001) | human gut metagenome | biome: ENVO:00009003; feature: ENVO:2100002; material: ENVO:00002003...
TCGCCACTGGACAACTGCAAGAAATTCCGGTCTTTCAAATTTGCAATACCAAAAATATCCATCCACCATTCACAAGCCGCCATCTGCTCGGGACGCGGACGTTTGTACAACCCCACAGAATCATGTAGCCCGCTTGCCACAATATCTATGGCAGGAAGGTTCTTCAGATAAGCGCGATGCATCTCAGGACTGACATATCCTATATGCTTCTTTATCTCCCAAATACTTTCTCCGGAACCGCGTTTTCTGCCGAACAAGGTAATATCACAAGCATAACTCTGCGGATTATCCGCACAGATCAAACTCAACAACGTAGACTTTCCTGAACCGTTCTCTCCACTCAAAGCCCATTTCTCGCCACATTTCACTGTCCAGTCCAAATCTTTCAAAATGGTACGCTCGCCATAACGGATGCTTACCTTGTTCAAATCGACTACGTGCTCGGTGTGATACAAATCACCGCCGTAAGGCAAATTCAGAATCCGTGCCTCCTTTTCTTCGGAAAGTATCCGTTCCGGTATCGGCTTACGGACCGCCAAATATTCCTGCAAAGTCATCTTTTTACCACACACCCTGTCTTCCACAGGAATAACATGAGTAATAAAAGCAGGAATATCATCGGACTTAGACAAGATAAGGATTACCTGCAAATGGGTTACTTTAGTCAGTTCGCCCAACAATGTATGAAGCAGGTCCCTCGTCTTCGCATCCAGTCCGATAAAGGGATTATCCATAATCAGTACACGCGGATTACTCAGCAAAGTCTTTGTCAGTTGAAACTTACGTAACTCACCACTGGAAAGCAGAATAATATGTTTATCCAGCATCCTCTCTATGCCAAACAGTTCATACAAAGCCTTTTTCAGACCTGAATCGGTCGCTTCGGGCAACAAATCACGTACCAGTGGGGTTTCATCCAAATCATGGGCATTCCATCGTTGCTGATAATAGTAATTTCCATCGGAATCTCCGTATGAATCACGGAAAGCAATATACTTTATATTCTCGTATGCCATCTTCGAAGGAGAAGGAGAGAAATCATACTTCACTTCGTTCATCAACAACGGCCACCGGCCTGTAATCGTATCTACCAATATACTTTTTCCTGCCCCGTTTCTTCCCACAACAGCTATATGTTCTCCGGTGGCAAGTGTCATATTCACCGGTTCCTTCATCCGGTACAGCGGATGGCGGGTCACACCATTTTCTATCGCAATAATATTCTGCATTACAAATCTCTTTTTTACCCAACAGGATGCAAAGGTAACAAAATAATATAAAAATGAGATAATATATTATCATCTTGTTACATCAATCATCCACCTTAATTATATATGATACCAATTATACGACACTGAATAACCAACAAAATATTACCTAAACTATATGTTCCATAACAGAATATAGGCTCAAATTTATAAAGCATCAACAAGATATATATTTGCACTAAATTAAGACAAAAGGAAATAATAACAGAAGAAATTATAGACAAAATGGCAACAACAATCAAGTTCACAAAGATGCAGGGAGCAGGTAATGACTATATATACGTAAACACCCTAAAGCACCTCATGTCCTAAAACTGCATACGGAGAACGAGCTGGTAGAAGAAGTAACAGTGGACATGGATCTTCCCCTGCTTGCCAACTCCAGACAAATAAATACCCCGGACGACAAAATGTTGGCAAAAACAATCACAGTAGATGGAAAAGAATACAAAAGAACATTTGTTTGTATGTGAAATCCACATTTAGTGGTTTTCATAGATGATATAAAAGATGTAAATTTGCCGGCAATAGGTCCGAAACTGGAGAATCATCCGCTTTTTCCCGAACGAACCAATATAGAATTCGTTGAAGTATTATCACATAACAAGCACAAGCCATTACAAGAAAAACAAATACATACGAGATATAACAAACTCACTATTATGGATTAAAAAGGTAAAAAGCAATGAAAAAGAGTTTTAGAAAAACAACATTTCTGTCGGCCTTGGCAATAGCTGTTCCGGCAATGGGCATGGCGCAGGACAAAGTGGAAGCCAGCGCAGGAGCCGATCTCGTAAGCGGATACATCTGGCGTGGCCAGGATTTAGGAGGTGTCAGTATCCAACCCACGTTGTCAGTTTCTTACAAAGGGTTCTCATTGTCTGCATGGGGAACAGCAGGTATCGAAAAAGAAGATACAAAAGAGATTGACCTCACATTAGGCTACGCCACAGGAGGTTTCAGTATCTCCGTCACAGATTACTGGTTCAATGGAGGACCGGGGTATTTCCATTACGGCTCACACAATACCAACCATACCTTCGAGGCACAGATAGGTTATGACTTCGGACCGCTGGCCTTGAACTGGTATACCAATTTCGCCGGAACCGACGGAGTGAATAACGGAGGAAACAGAGCCTATTCGTCCTATATCTCGGCTACCGTACCTTTCACACTGGCAGGACTGGAATGGACAGCGGAAATAGGAGCGACTCCGTGGGCCACAGACTTTTACAACTATTCCGAAGACCCTGTATGCAACGGTTCCAACGGTTTCACCGTATGCGACATCAGCATGGGAGCCGCCAAAGAAATAAAAATCACCGATTCATTCTCCGTTCCAGCTTTTGCAAAAGTCACCGTAAACCCACGCACTGAAGGGGCTTATTTCGTTTTCGGGCTAAGTTTTTAATCATAAAGAGCATAACCAGACAAGGATAACAACAAAGTATTAGTTTTTTAGAAGGTAAAAAGATTACATTATATACAAAATACAAATACAACAATGAAAAAAATTGAAGCTATTATCCGTAAGACCAAATTCGAGGACGTAAAAGAAGCATTGCTCGAAGCCAAAATCGAATGGCTTTCCTATTGCAATGTAAAAGGCATTGGCAAAACATGTCAAGGACGCATTTGAATGCCGTCCGCATCCATACAGAAGAACGCGGATATATCGCCTTGTACAATGCAGAACAGGAGAAATAACTCATTACACGGCCAAAACTACTCCACAAAGTAAAAATCATACTATAACTTAAGCGGAAAATTATGGATACAACTAATAAAAAGAGGTCGTCAGATGTAGAACAACCTCTTTTTATCAGGTAAACACATCATAAACAAGAAAGATGAATCACAAGCAAGGTACCTTCACAAATGCTGTATCCGGGAAATGCTTCTCTATATAACGACAAATATAAGTTTCTGTATCTGCTTGAATGATTTTATCCTCTCCTTCGGGAAACAGATTGTACATCACTGTATGAAGCTTTATCCCTCTCCGTTCTATAGCCTCAAAACTCAATAATGTATGGTTGATACTTCCCAATCGTCCCGAAGTAACAAAAACTAAGGGGTAACCCGATTCCTGAATATAGTCTATAGTCAGGTTCTCCTCTGTCAACGGCACCATCAGCCCCCCGGCTCCTTCCACTAAAACAGCATCATAGCGCTCACTCAGCACCTCCGTGGCATGCTTTATTTTATCAAAATCAATGGCGCGGTTATCTATTCGTGAAGCCAAATGGGGAGAAGCCGGATAAGAAAATATTTCAGGTTTGGTAAGTCCCTGCTCATCCTCAGGCAAATACTCCATCCCCATCAGACGACGATGCAACTCAATATCCTCCGAATAACCTTCCGGATTTCCTGTCTGTATGAATTTTTGAGTAATAGTACGACATCCTTGTTTGTTCCAAAGATGTGCCAGATAGGCCGTGGCATAACTTTTACCAATATTTGTATCAATACCACTTACGAAAAATACATTCTGTTTCATGATTCTTTTTATTTCTATTGTCTTTTCTTTGCAATAATATAAATAGGATGATAAGTCAAAGTCACCGAACGACCATCACTGAACAAACGGGCATACTTGTCACAGAAATCCTGCAAATCCCTTTTAGTCCACGCTTGTTGCCTGACAGCAGCCACCCCGGTGTGTTTCAAGTGATAAAGCACTTCGAGCGGAGTGCCGAAAGTCAGACAGATACGTTCCTCATGAGCCTTCACGATCTCATAGTGTATGCGCAGCGCTTCTTCTAATTCCTCTAAAGAACGATAGTGAAGACCGCTGCCGGTAACCGATGCAACTTCTTTCAGATTATCCCTGCCGAACGTAGTAAAAGCAAAATATCCTTTCTGCTTCAACAAAGTATTACAACGTTCAAAAAACAGCTCGGGAGAAACAAACCACTGTAATGCCGAGCATGATACAATCAAATCCTGTCCTTTTGGAAAAGGAAGGGACTCGGCATCCCCTGCCAGAAAGGTAGCCTGCCCGCTTCCCAACAAATCGGTGAAACAAGTACTCATCTCCTGACAAATATCATTCAACACCAGTTTTTCAGGATGGAGGGTTTCCATCAACCTACGGGTAAGAAAGCCCGTCCCGCTACCAATTTCCAATATCCGGCCGCACGGACGGGGCAAATAATGATTTAGCATATCACTCATGCGGTATGCTATCTGCTTTTGTGCCACCGCCTCACGGTTATAACTCTCTACAGCGCGGGAAAAGCGACGGGTTATCAATTGCTTATTAATCATACGTTTTCATTTTAAATGACAGACGGGCATAGCAAATCTCTCATTATTTCTTCTGAATAATGAGGAATATCATACTCTGCCACTTCCGTCCCGGTCCATGCATTTCTTTGGTTGACCGCCGTAAAAATCAAATCATTCTTGCCTATAACAGCCCGTTCCCATGCAAAACTGGGAACAGCGCAAGATTTTACCTGTTCTCCAATCCTCCGAAGCTCTTCTTGCAGTTCCTCTACCGCACGTTGCGGACGTTTCGACAAGAATGTTTCCAGATTCTCCTTTTTCAAACACATCCTGCGGATAAACTTTTCCAGCGCAACCTCATTCAAGCCTTCCAGTGTTCCTTCAAAAACTTGCTGCGGAATACCTTTCAAATCATCGACAGGAGTTACCGTGCCATTCAAAGCAACACGCTCACAAATAGGCAAGTCCATATCCTGCAATACCATAGACGCGGCCCATACTCCCATAGACCAGGCTATCAGGCGAATCTCCTGATAACCCTGCAACAACGTGAAATCAAAATCCAGCGAACGATAATCATAACAAACCAACAGATCGCTATTTTCGGGGCAATAATCCATGAAAGGACATTCATCCATTCCCCAACCGGCAAAAAAAAGTGTCAATCGGGGAAGATGCTTTTGTTGTATAAAATAATGTTTCATATCAATTCTATCAGACTTTTTATTTCTTCTTCAGTAATATCCGCTGTCAACGAAAAACGGATACGCGATGTTCCTTCGGGCACAGTGGGAGGACGCACCGGCAACGCATAAAAACCTTTACGCTGCAAGAAATCGGCCTTTAACACCGTATCACCGCTATCGCCTATCGTCATTGGCAGAATATGGCTGGTAGAAGGACAAGCGTAGCCTTTCTTTACCAACGCGTCTTTCAAAAGAGAGGATATCTTCTTCAACCTTTCCCTCCGGAAGCTGAAACTGTCCAAATGCTCCAGGATAAAGAATGTCCATAGCAAGTTGACAGGAGGAAGAGCCGTTGTAAATATGAATGTACGCATTTTATTGATCAAATAATCACGGATGGTCTTCGAACAAACAATATAGCCTCCTACCGAGGCTAACGCTTTACCAAAAGTTCCACATAAAAAATCGATGTCAGCCACACAATCCTGTTCTTCCGCACACCCCAGGCCATGCATCCCCCGCACCCCTACAGCATGCGCTTCATCCACATACAGCAATACATTATCATATTGTTGCTTCAAAGTGACCAAACGGCGGAGATCGGCCTCATCACCGTCCATACTGAAAATACTTTCGGTTACAATAATTATTCTATCATACCCGGCATGATTGGAAACCAGCAACTGTTCCAATTGGTCATATCGGTTATGCCGGTACCGGATACACTTGGCCGCCGATAAACGAATGCCGTCAATAATGCTGGCATGTACCAGTTTATCGGCAAGAATCAATGTACGAGCATCGCTCACTGCAGGAAGAATACCGGCATTCATGTGATAACCACTATTAAAAACCAACGCGCTTTCCTTCCGAAACAGTCGGGCAAGCAAATCCTCTGTCTGAACATAGATATTAAAATTTCCTGTCAGCAGCCGAGAGGATGAAGAGGAAGGAAGAAAAGTGTCGGGAGTAAGACTTTGCAAGAATTCCGTACGTAATGGCAGATAAGCAGCCAATCCCAGATAATCGTTGGATGAAAGGTTAAGCATCACTTTTCCATTCACCTCCACCTCTCTTCCCAAATGGCGGATAACAGGCAACTTACGAAGATTACTTTTATTTTCAAGCAGGGCTAATTCCCTTTCCCAGTCTGTTAATGAATTCATTTTTTCTATTTTTCCCAATACTATCACTTATTCTTTTAATTCTCCTACTATTTTTACCAGTGAATGCGTCAATTTGCTCAATTCTTCCGGCTGAATTATAAAAGGCGGCATGATATACACCAGTTTTCCAAAAGGACGTACCCATACTCCTTCTTCGACAAAACGACGTTGCATGAAAGCCATATCTACCGGTTTCTTCACTTCAATAACCCCGATAGCTCCCAATACACGCACATCAGCCACCTGTGGCAATAAAGCAGCAGGAGCCAGCTCCCTCTTCAATTGTGATTCAATAGCCTTTACCTTTTCCTCCCAACTATATGAAAGCAACAATTCCACGGATGCTTTCGCTACGGCACAAGCCAACGGATTTCCCATAAAAGTAGGGCCGTGCATAAAGACTCCCGGATAACCGCCGGAAATGGTATCAGCCACCTCATCACTGGCAAGGACAGCAGAAAAAGTCATGTATCCACCGGTCAGTGCCTTGCCTATGCACATGATATCGGGCTGGACACCCGCATGCTCCCAAGCAAACAGTTTCCCCGTCCTTCCGAAACCTGTCGCTATCTCATCAAAGATTAACAACAGACGATATTGCCTGCAAAGTTTCTCTACCTGGCGCAAAAACTCAGGATGATAAAAACGCATTCCGCCCGCCCCTTGTACAATAGGTTCCAGAATCAATGCGGCCATTTCTTCATGATGCTGTTCCAATATTTCCTTCAAGGGTTCTATATCCTCTTCATACCAGATTCCGCCAAAGCGCGACCGAGGAGCAGGAACAAAATAACGCACAGGCAATGTAGGGCCAAAAATATGATGCATACCGGTCACCGGATCACAAACGGACATGGCATTCCACGTATCTCCATGATATCCGGACTGAATAGTTACAAAATTATTTTTCTTTTCCTTCCCTTGCGCATACCAATATTGCACGGCCATTTTCAATGCCACTTCCACCGCAACCGAACCGGAGTCAGCATAAAATATTTTCTGCATACGGGGAGGAACAATCTTCAGCAACAACCTGCCTAATTCGATGGCCGGATCGTGTGTCAGTCCGCCGAACATGACATGGCTCATACGGTCTATCTGTTCCTTGAGCGCTTGGTTCAATACCGGATGATTGTATCCATGTACCATGCACCACCACGAAGACATCCCTTCTATCAAACATCTTCCGTCCTCCAATTCTATATATACTCCATCCGCCCGCCTTACCTTATAAGTGGGCAGCGGATGAGTAGTCGATGTATAAGGATGCCATAAATGCTCCCTGTCAAAATTTTCCATATATTACTTCCTTATTGTTATAATAACTTTATAATGTATCAAAGCGAATACCCGGCCTCTTCTATCAATATTTTATCTTCTGATACTTTTGAACCTAATGTAGTCAGCAAATCTCCCACAATGGCAGAATTAATACCGATATACAATGCTTTCTTTACAGCTTCCACACTCATCAGTGAACGCCCTCCGGCAAAACGAAGAAATGCTGTGGGATTGATAAAACGGAATAAAGCGATGGTTGTCAGAATCTCCGCCTCTGCAAGACGATCCATTTTTTCCAATGGAGTGCCGGGTATAGGCTGTAACAGGTTTATAGGAATAGACTGTACTTCCAATTCCCTCAGTGTAAAAGCAAACTCAATACGCTGTTCCATTGTTTCGCCCATGCCGATGATTCCTCCGCTGCATACATCCATCCCCACCCTGCGTGCTGCCTGCAACGTTTCTATTTTCTGTTCTTGTGTATGAGTAGAACATAGAGATGAAAAATAAGAGGGAGCCGTTTCCAGATTACAATGATAACGGGTGATGCCTGCCTTAAACAGTCGTTCCAATTCCGCTTCATCCAGCAATCCTAAAGAAGCGCATAACTGAATATGCGAATGCGCACGCATGTACTCTGTTGTCTCACATAGCCGGTCCATGTTACGGCTACCCGGTTTCCTGCCGCTGGTCACCAAAGAAAAACGGGATACTCCCTGCGCTTCGTTATACAAAGCATGGCGCAGACATTCTTCCTTCCCAACCAAATCATAAACATCCGCTTTTGTTTTATAATGTGCAGACTGTGCGCACCATTTACAATTCTCAGGACACTTACCGGATTTAGCATTGATAATGGAACACATATCGAATTTCCGAGAAGCCAGGACCCGTGTTATCTCATGAGCCGCATCATACAAATCCTGTTTCTCTGCCTGGCAGGACAGCCAACGGGCTTCTTCTACGGTAATCTTCTCACCGCCCAACACTTTGTTTCTTATTTCATTCAGCATCATATACAGTTCATATTAAGACAAAAAAAGCCGAAAAGATGCATGGCACATCTTTCCGGCAAACAAATATTTATTTAAATAAAAAAGACAAATCACGTCAGCCACCTGTGGTTGAGGCAGTTGGATCCGAAGCATTTGCAACATGGATTCAACAGGGGCCATTCCTTCTTCATATTCCTCTCCAGCATCCTCTTTCCGTGCGGAAGAGCAAACAGAGAATGCCGTGCAAACATTTGCCTGTTTACCCAACGATACATCGGCAATCTCCTTTTTCAGATTACCAATAGTTACATATTTGCCCAAGCTATAAAACATAGCGTATTTCTTCCGGCTCCAATAGCGGAAACGTATCGTATGTTTATTCTGGCACAATTGTTTCATGTTTTTTCGTATCTGAGATTGGCAAAGGTAAATAAAATATTCAATGCAGCAAACTTTTATATAGAAAAACACCGTTCCGCCTCTTACAACCTTAAAACCAGTTTTCCGAAAGCACAACGGTGAATTCTTAAGTCCTTTATATTATATTTCTGTTATTCTTCTTTCTTCGAAGCAGCTTTCTTGGCAACCGGCTTCTTTGCCGTCGCTTTCTTGGCCGCCGCCGGTTTCTTGGCAGCAGGTTCTTTCTTTACGGCAGGAGCCTTTTTGCCTTCAGCTTTCTCCAGTTTAGCCTGCAATCTCTCCACTTCCTTGTTCAAAGCCACCAATTCCTCGCCCTGATTCTTAATGGTAGTAAGCAACGAATTTAATTCTTCGTTATCCATATCTACCGGATACAACGAATTGACACGACTTATAAAATCACCCAAAATGTTCATGTAGTTGGTGAAAGCATCATACGGAGAATCATAAATACCACGATTCAACCAAATACCGGTATTCTTAGTGGTCATGAAGCGGAAATTATTACTTGCCTGCAAATAATCCCAATCCTGCTTAATACGGCGATCATCGCACAAATGAACACGTTCTGCCACACTATAAAGTTTATTGAAAGCCTCACGCTGCATCACATTGCCTAACCACGGACTGATATCGCGTTCCTCGTCTATCCATGACATAGGATAAGGAACATCCACCTGATCCACAGATTTCAGTTTGGTAATGATATCGGTCGGAGTAGAGAAAGTAACCCCTCTTTCTTTTGCGCAGACAGGCAGTGCTTTCATAAATTCCAGAATATTGGAAGACAATGGCTGGGCGATACCCAAAGCAGAAAGTTCCATGAAAATATTGATAACCTGCTCCTCCTCCGGCAAAGCTGCAATCCAATCTATATATTTGTCGGCAAACAACGGATATTCATTCCATTCGGAATTAGAGAAACGCAGGCTGATGTCATCAGACAATTTGAAATCGCGAAGCAATAACTTCAAGTTCGGATTCATGGCACAATGATACAGGTAGTGCGGGCTCTTCCAACCCAAAATATGTTTCGCGCCTTCAGTCAACATACCTTTAAAGCCCATATCGGCTATCGTAGCGCCAATATCATTCGAATAAATCAAGCTGGAGTTACGGAATACTTTCGGCTCCTTGCCAAATATTTGTTTAATCTTGGTACGCATACGTTCCACTTCTTCGCGGAAACAATCTTCATTAGCCAATGAGGAAAGACCGTGAGAATAAGGTTCGCACAAGAATTCGCAACATCCGGTCTCATTCAACTGATGCAACAACTCGATTACACCGGGCGCATGCACTTCCAACTGTTCCAGCGCCACACCCGAGATAGACAAAGCCACCTTGAAAGTATCACCGTGATTCTTTGCCATTTCAATCAACGCACTCAGCGCAGGAATATACGAGCGTTCGGCTATATCACTGATGCCGCGCTCATTTTCATAATCATCATAATAATAATGGTCACGGCCTATATCAAAACAGCGATAGCGTTTCAGATGGATAATTTGATGTATTTCAAAATAAAGACATATTGTTTTCATATCCTAGTTATTGTTTTATTATTTACCATAGTTTTTTAACACCTGCTCATAGAGGGCACGGATTCTCAAGCCGACTTTCTCCCATGTAATGCCATCCACCTCTTTCTTTCCTTCTTCCTGCAGATATTGGAAAAGAGAAGGATTCGTACAAATAGAATAGATGGCATCGGCCATAGCGTTGATATCCCAATAATCTGTCTTGATTACTTTATCCAAAATTTCACCGCAACCCGATTGCTTTGAGATGATAGAAGGAGTTCCGCACTGCATAGCCTCTAAAGGAGCAATACCAAAAGGTTCTGACACGGAAGGCATCACGAATACATCACTGTTTTTATATGCTTCATAAACCTGACGCCCACGCTGGAACCCCGGGAAATGAAAACGGTCTGCAATACCTCGTTCCGCAGCCAGATTGATCATGGCATCCAGCATGTCTCCCGATC
>ENA-OYXW01000578-OYXW01000578.1-human-gut-metagenome-genome-assembly--contig:-NODE-578-length-10926-cov-4.213964_pt1 | contig 10926 bp, 9 predicted proteins | sample MGYA00243977_ERZ653436 | MGnify/ENA primary metagenome ERZ653436 (study PRJEB26926, sample SAMN06165001) | human gut metagenome | biome: ENVO:00009003; feature: ENVO:2100002; material: ENVO:00002003...
GCTCGGAGATGTGTATAAGAGACAGTCCTTCCATGTGGCATAAATCAGTTCAATCTGCGCCTGCTGGGCGTACTGACCAAAGGGATAGCGGGCTTCTAACTTCTGATAGTAGTCCTTTGCCTGCGTCCAGTTGCTATCATCGAGGGCTACGCGCGCTTCGCTGTAGAGCTTCTCGGCGCTCCAATCGAGCGTCTGATCCTTGTCAAGGCTCTGCAGCCATGAGCAGGATGCCGTGGCGAGCGTCACGGAGAGGAGCGCGCAACCGCGCATCAGGAGCCTTTTGAAGGGATTGGCAGAATTCATGACGACAGAAAAGGTCAATTTAGGATTGGACGATTATAACGATGAAGATTTTGAGGATGGTTTCGAGGAAACGCAACCTCAAACTCTGTCACAAGTAGACTTGCCGAAATTCAGGGTGGAAGGGTTCTGGGGAGAGCGTCTCGATAAGGTGCTGGCAGCGCATCTGCCCGACGTTTCACGCGCGAGATTGGCAAAGCTTATCGAAAACGGCTATAAGGTTGCGCTGTGCGAACAGCTTACTGACCCCGCGCTTTCAAAGGGACTTGTTGAACGGGATGTTGTAAGGGTATATACCGCTGGTACGGTAATAGAAGAAAATATGCTGGACGAGCGTGCGAATAACTACATAATCGCCATGTATGCTTCTTCTGACGAGGTCGGGCTTGCCTGCTGCGACGTTTCAACGGGCAGCTTTACCGTGAGCGAGATATCGATTGCGGATAAGATGGACGACCTTGTGAACGAACTTGCAAGGATAGCCCCGCGCGAGGCAATAGCCAACGAAGCGTATTTCCTTAGGGAGGATATGGCGAAATCACTGCAGCTTAGCTGCACGGTGACCTGCGCCGATTCGCGTGATTTTGAACCCACGCGCGCGGAAGCGAAGGTGCTTATGCATTTCCGCGCGGCGTCGCTGCAAACGCTTGGGTGCGATGCGCTCAAAAGCGCTGTGTGCGCCGCCGGCGCGCTTATAAGCTACCTTGAGCAGACGCAGAAGAACAGCCTTGAGCACATAAAAAAGATTACAGTGCTGCAAAGGAGCCTGTATTTGGGGCTTGATGCGTCCACAAGGCGAAATCTGGAACTGACAAAACCGCTGCATACGGACAGCGGGAAGAAAAGCACGCTGCTATATCACCTTGATAAAACGTCCACTTCCATGGGCGCAAGGTTTCTGCGCGCGGCGATAGAGCAGCCGCTGCAAAGCATAGACGCCATAAACGAGCGTTTGAACGCCGTTGACGAGCTGGTGAACAAGCGGGCGGAACGCGAGGAATTATCTAGTCTGCTTGACAATATATACGATATTGAGCGGCTATGCAGCCGCATAGCCTACGGCAGCGTGAATGGGCGGGACTGCGTATCGCTTAGAGTATCGCTTGAAAAACTGCCCGCCGTGATAGAAAAGGCGCACTCACTTGAGTCTGAAGCATTCTGCCGCATAGCAAAAAATCTTGACGCGATGGAAGACATATGCGCGCTGCTGAGGGACGCGATAGTGGACGATCCCCCCATAGGAGTGAAGGATGGCGGCGTTATACGCGCCGGATACAACAGCGAAGTGGACGAACTTAGAGAGGCCGCCACAAACGGCAAGGGCATGATGGCCGCTGTAGAAGCGCGTGAACGCGCTGCCACGGGCATAAAAAATCTGAGAGTTGGATATAACAGAGTATTCGGTTATTATATTGAAGTTACCAAGGCGTATCAGCATTTGGTGCCGTATGGTTATATAAGAAAGCAAACGCTTGCTAATTCGGAGCGCTATGTTACCGAAGAACTGAAAGAATTGGAAGAGAAGATAACGGGCGCAGAAAGCAACCTTATCAGCCTTGAATACAAGCTGTTTACGGAAATAAGGGAAACTCTGTTGGGCTGCATAGACCGGCTGCAAAGCGATTCGGCGTTGATAGCGGAGCTGGACTTCTATTGCTCGCTTGCGCATGTTGCTTTCGAAAACAACTATTGCAGGCCAAAAATGCAGCTGAACGGCGCAATAAACATAGTTGAAGGCCGCCATCCGGTCGTTGAAAGCGGAATGAAGGGCGCGTTTGTGCCAAATAACATGCAGCTTGACCAGAAGGATAACCGCCTGCTTATAATCACCGGCCCAAATATGGCCGGTAAAAGCACATATTTAAGGCAGGTTGCTATAATAACGCTGATGGCACACATAGGCTCGTTCGTGCCGGCAAAAAAGGCCGCAATAACCATAGTGGACAGAATATTTACCCGCATAGGAGCATCGGATAATCTTTCCGGCGGGCAAAGCACGTTTATGGTTGAAATGAGCGAGGTTGCAGGCATACTGAATAATGCTACCAGCCGCAGCCTGCTTATATTGGACGAAATAGGCCGCGGCACAAGCACGTTTGACGGGCTGAGCATAGCATGGGCTGTGCTTGAATATATTGCCGACCCTGCGCGCTGCGGTGCAAAGGCGCTGTTTGCAACGCATTACCATGAATTGACGGAGCTTGAGGGCAAACTGCCGGGCATAAAGAATTACCGCATAACGGTAAAGGAAGTCGGGGACGACATAATATTCCTTCGGCGCATCGTACGCGGAGGGGCGGACAGAAGCTTCGGCGTGCAGGTGGCGCGGCTTGCGGGGCTGCCTGACGATGTTATAGCAAGGGCTAAAGAGCTGCTGAAACAGCTTGAAGCGGCGGACATAAATCACGATATAGAGCCGGTATTGAGCGGCGGTGAGGATCAGCAGATGTCGCTTTTCGGCTCATGCGCAGCGGATGATATAATAGGCACGCTGAGCGATATGCAGCTTGATACAATGACGCCTATGGACGCCATGAACGCATTATACGATTTACAAATGAGAGCAAAGCTCAGAAAGGGAAAAAAATGAGCCGTATCCATGTGCTGGATAGCTATACGGCAAACCGCATAGCTGCGGGCGAGGTCGTGGAAAGGCCGGCCTCGGTCGTAAAAGAATTGCTTGAAAACGCGATAGATGCGGGCGCAACCGCCGTGACGATAGAAACAAAAGGCGGCGGGCTTGAATCTATCCGCGTGAGCGATAACGGCATCGGCATAAACGCGGACGATGTTGCAACCGCCTTTTTGCCGCATGCTACGAGTAAGATCGCCACAACGGACGATTTATTTTCAATAAACACGCTGGGCTTCCGCGGGGAGGCTTTGCCGAGCATTGCGGCTGTATCCAAGGTCACCATGCGCACGAAGCAGAAAGACGCGGCAAACGGCGTACTGCTGCGCATAAACGGAGGGGACATAATAGAAAACCACGAAGCGGGCGTGCCTGACGGAACAACGATAGAATGTGAAGATCTTTTCTATAATGTTCCCGCAAGGCTTAAATTTATAAAGAGCGCGCGGGCGGAATCGGCGCATATAAGCGACTATGTTTCCCGCATGATAATGGCGCGGCCGGATATAAAAATAAAGCTGATACAGTCCGGCAGAACGGTGCTCCACAGCGAGGGCAACGGAGAACTGGACAGCGCCATAGCGTGCGTTTACGGTAACGACATTCTGCCGAACCTTAGGGAAATATACTATGACGACGGGTATTTCATCCTTGTTGGGTTCATTGGTACAGAACAGATTGGCCGCGCGGCGCGCACGGCGCAGTCGTTCTATGTAAACTGCCGCTATATACGCTCCCAGAAGCTTTCATATGCGCTGCAGCGGGCGTATGATACGCGCCTTATGCAGGGCCGCTTCCCGTTTGCAGTGCTGCACATTGGAATATCGCCGGAGGAGATAGACGTGAACGTCCATCCTAACAAGCTGGAGGTACGCTTCAGGCACGAGGACAGGATAATGGGGCCGTTTGTCACCCAATGCCGTAAGGCGCTGGAACAGACAGAGGAAGATTTGACGCTTGACTTCAACGCGCCTGAGATAAAGAAAATAGTATACGTTCAAGACGAAATGCCCGGCGCAGTCGCCAAGGTTGATACCATGAAACGAGTTGCCGATATGGCGTTCAGCCAAAGGGACGAAAGACGCATCGAACTTAGCGCACTTCCGGCGGAAGCATTTATTCCTAAGCATGGTACTGCGCCCGTATATGCCGTACATGACAAAGAATCGGCTAAAACGGCGCACAGCGAATACGTTGGTGATAGGACGGCCGGTACGCCTATAATACCTCCTGTTTGGCAGGAAATAAGGAAGGCAGAGGAGACGGCGTACATAGAGGCGGATGAAAAAACAGCCCCTCAGCCGGCAAAGCAGGAGGAAGCATATATACCGCAGCCTAAGGTGGAAATACCCAAAATAACGCCGGTGCAGCAGAGGGTGGACTTTACTCAATATGAAATAATAGGCCAGCTTTTCAGCTGCTATTGGATAGTACAGCATGATGACGAGGTTATATTTATCGATCAGCATGCCATGCATGAACGCAGGCTGTACGAAAGGATAATTGAAAGGGATATTCCTGCCGATTCCCAGCAGCTTTTAACACCGGAGATAATAAAGCTTACGCCGGTTGAGTTTGCGCTGCTTATGGATAACATAGACCGGTTCAGCGAGATAGGATTTGATATAGAGGAATTCGGAGCTATGAGCGTGAGTGTGCGCGCAGTGCCTGTAATTATGGGGAAAACGGATATAAAACGCTTTCTTACGGATGCAATAGCGCTGTTTGACGCAAAGAATAAGCTTACGACTATTGATATGAAGCGCGGTGCGCTTATAACGCGGGCGTGCAAATCCGCAATAAAGGCGGGGGAGAGAATAAGCGAAACGGAAATAAGAGCGCTGCTTGATCAATACGATAAGGAAGGCGTGCCGCTTACCTGCCCGCACGGCCGCCCGGTGATGGCGCGCATGACGAAAACAGAATTTGAAAAGCTGTTCAAACGGATAGTATGATGAAGCATAAACTGTTTATAATCACCGGACCTACCGCCAGCGGAAAAACAGCCGCATCGGTATCGGCCGCACGGCTGATGAATGCGGAGATAATATCCGCTGACGCAATACAGCTATATAAAAAGCTGGACATAGGCTCGGCAAAGCCAACGGAGGAAGAACGCCGCGGCATAGTTCACCACATGATGGACTGCATAGAGCCCGATGAGCCGCGCTTTACCGTATCGCGATTCCGCGACGGGGCGATAGAGGCAGCAAACGGGATAATTGCAAAAGGAAAAAGGCCGCTTGTTGTGGGCGGTACGGGCTTATATATAAACGCGCTCACATATCCGCTTACCTTTTCGCAAATTGCGCCGGATGGGGAGCTGCGTGCGGAGCTTATGGAAAAAGAGCAGGCTAAAAAGGGCGCGCTGCATGAAATGCTTGCGGAGACGGATGCAAAAGCAGCCAAGCGGCTGCACCCTAACGACGTAAAGCGCATAGTGAGGGCGCTTGAAATATGCATAAAAAGCGGCAAGAAGGCATCTGAACAAGGAGAGGGCTTCACCTATCGCAACGATGATGCGCTTGAGTTTACGCCGGTAATGGCGGGCATAAACATGCCGCGGGATATGCTGTATGCAAGGATAGAGAAGCGCGTGGACGATATGTTCGATGCGGGGCTTGTTGATGAAGTTCATGCTTTGCTTTCGCGCGGCTGTACGCGGGATTTGCCGGCAATGCAGGGCCTTGGATACAAAGAAACGATTGCATACATAATGGGCGAATGCACGCTTGACGAAGCGAAGGAGACAATAAAGCGTGAAACGCGCCGCTTTGCTAAGCGGCAGCTTACATGGTTCCGCAGGGAGGAACGCATACGTTGGTTCGATGCAACGGAATACGGCTGCGTGGAGGAACTGGGCAAGGCGATAGCGGAGCATTTTTTGACACAGGAGGAGCAAAATGGCTGATACACGCGGCAATTTGCAGGATGAATTCCTTAACCAAATACGGAAGGAAAAGCTTCCTGTCAGCATACATGTTATAAACGGATACCAATTTAACCATCTTAAGGTTATCAGTTTTGATAATTATGTCATTCTGGTTGAGGATGACGGGGGAGTGCAGCGGCTTATATATAAGCATGCCGTATCGACCATAACAATAGAGCAGAAGGCAGTAAAAAAGGAGCAACTAACAGCAAAATGACGAATGAAGGCAATGGTGCGATAATGCGCGAATTGGGAATATCAAAGCAGGCATACGATTTCGTCCGTTCGGCCGAAAACAGCATAAAACCTGTTTTTGAAAGGATAGATGCAAATGCGGAAGTGAACCTTGCCCGAGTATTGGCCGGATTCAGGAAAGAGAACGTTGGCCTTAGGCATTTTGCGCCAACGACCGGCTATGGTTACGATGATACGGGCAGGGATACGCTGGACAGGCTGTTTGCACATGCACTGTTTGCGGAGGATGCATTGGTGCGGCCGCAGCTCACCTCCGGAACACATGCGCTGTATCTTGCGCTGTCCGGTCTGTGCCAAATGGGAGATGCTGTTGTTGCCGCATCCGGAAAGCCGTATGATACGCTTGAAAGCGCGATAGGACTGAGCGGTGACTATCCGCATTCGCTCAAAAAGCAAGGGGTTTCGTTTGATTATGTTGACCTTAATGACGACGGCAGCATAAACATAGACGGCGTGCTGAATATGGTGGCGCAAAAGAACGCCGCCGTGCTGTATGTTCAGCGTTCGCGCGGCTATGCGTGGCGCGATTCGCTTCTGGTGAATGAGCATATGGCGCCGCTGTTCAGGGCGGTAAAGGAAAAATTTCCAAATATAGCTATATTTGTGGATAACTGCTACGGCGAATTTACAGACATTGTGGAGCCGCTGTGCGCCGGTGCGGACATAATCGCAGGTTCGCTTATAAAAAATCCGGGCGGCGGAATAGCGCCTACAGGCGGTTATATAGCAGGCAAGGCGAAATATATTCAGCGGATAGAAAACCTGCTCACGGTGCCCGGAATGGGGCGGGAGGTGGGCTCCTACGCGGCGAGTTATCGTCCGTTCTATCAGGGGCTGTATATGGCGCCGCATACAACAGCGCAGGCTTTGAAGGGCGCGGCGTTGTTTGCGCGCGTATTTGAAATGCTTGGCATGGAAACAATGCCCTCGTCCAATGCAAAACGATCGGACATAGTGCAGGCCGTGCGCTTTGAGGAAGCAGAGGGGCTAATATCATTCTGCCGAAGCATACAAAGTGCGTCTCCGGTCGATTCGGCTGCCGTGCCGGAACCGTGGGATATGCCCGGCTATACATCGCAGGTGATAATGGCCGCGGGTGCGTTTGTGCAGGGATCTTCCATAGAGCTCAGCGCGGATGCGCCTATAAGAAAGCCCTACACGGCGTATGTGCAGGGCGGGTTGACATATGAACATTGTTCGCTTGCAGCTATGCTTGTGCTGACGGATCTTATAAAGAAAGGCATAGCGAAGCTTTAATATTCACGGTAAAGGCCGATGAGCTTGCCGACTATTTCAACATCGTTTATATCTACTATAATGGGCTGCATGCTGCTGTTTTCGGGCTGTAGCCTTATTTTATTGCCATTTTCATAGAATACGCGCTTTAGCGTTGCTGATTCGCTGGATACGCGCACAACGCCTATTTCGCCGGACTCAACGGACATGCCGCGATGGATTATTATAATATCGCCGTCGTTTATTCCGGCGTCTATCATGCTTTGGCCCTGAACCCTAAGCATGAATACTTCAGTATCGTTTGCACCTTTAAGGAGGTGCTTGGGCATGACATAGTATTCCTGGATGTTCTCCACGGCAAGGATGGGTATGCCCGCAGCTACATTGCCGACCAGCGGCACGGATTGCATGTGCGTGTTTACGGCGCGGTCATTTGTACCCTCAGGCAGCGTTATGCTGCGCTGCTTTGACGGATTGCATATTATAAGCCCCTTCTCGGCCAGATTGCTTATATGCATATGCACGGTGGACGTGGATCTCAGCCCAAGTGCCGCGCCTATTTCGCGAACGGTAGGAGGATAGGAGTTGATTGCTATGAACTCCTTTATATAATTATATACTGCTTTTTGCGTTTCGCCGGATTTACGCATGGTTAACCTCCTTGGTTTGTGGTATTATAGTATAGCGTTGATTGATTATAGCACATGCCGGTAGTCAATGCAAACCTTTGTTCTGAAAGAATGGAAAGAAACGGAGTACGTTATGAACGCAAAGCAACCTTACAGAACCCCGGAAGGGGATATGTGCGATCTGGATCCGAATAAGATATGCGATAACTGCATGAAATGCGTGAATAAAAACGGCGCGGACTATACGGAAATACTTGCCGATTTTGACCCGGAATCGATACGGGTATTCACGCCGGGCGATGACGAGGACGATATAAGCGAACCTATAGAGCAGCTGGATATAGACCCTGAACTTATGGCGGAGTGGGAAGAAAAGCTTCGCCTTGCGGAGGAAGCTGAACGAGAAGGCGAAGCCGAAGCGGTAGAGGAGGAGTTGATTGAACCGATAGGCTACCGCGGCGTGCGCCAAAGGCGGGCGCATGTTTCCCATGTGCAAAGGCGCGGTTAATCGTCCCTAAGCTTTATTACCTTTGCGGCAAGCCTACGCCTGTCTTCCGATACTGCGGCGTAGTGCTTGCGCGTGGTGTTAACGTCCTTATGGCCCAAAACATCGGCCACCAGATATATGTCGCCGGTTTCCCTGTAAAGATTCGTACCGTATGTGCTCCTAAGCTTATGCGGGGATATCTTTTTCAGCGGAACGGCGATTTTTGCGTATTTTTCAACCAGGTTTTCAACTGCGCGGACGGTGAGCCGCGTTTTTTGCAGCGAAAGGAACAGCGCGTCCTCATGCCCTGGGGCAGCCTGTATGCGTTCGCGCTCAAGCATATATTGCAGCAGCGCTTCACGCGCTTCGTCGCCGAACACCAATATGTCCTGCTTGCCGCCTTTGCGCACGATGGAAAACTCGTTTGAAGTAAAGTTTATGTCATCCATATCTATGCCCACCAGTTCGCTTATACGTATGCCTGTACCGAGGAACAGGGTGAGAATGGCCAAATCGCGTGCCTGCGTCTTTTTATGGTATGCTTTTTGCTTATCAGTTAATCCGTCGCCGTTTTGCACAACGTCAAGCAGGTCTGCTACTTCGTTCGGCTCAAGGCGTATTATGGCCCTATCACGTATCGTGGGCAGGTCAACGAGAGACGGCGCGTTGTGCGTAAGCTTTTCTTTTTTATAGAAATATTTATACAGGGCGCGGATGCTTGAAAGCTTTCTTGCCTTCGCGCGATCCTGATTCACCTTTTCGCGCTCATCATCGTCAACGTACATGGTGACATAGCTTAAATATATCTCAACATCCGTAACGCTCACCCTGTCAATGTCCGAAAGGGTAAGGGAGCGAATATTATCCCTCTTGAAATTCTCGTTTTCCTTTATAAGAAAGCCAAAGAAATTCTTTAAGTCGCCCGCGTATGCCACGCGCGTGCGTATGAGCGTTTCGTTTTCTATGCCGCGGAAAAACTCCGCGCAGAACGGCGGCAGCTCGTTGATCATGCGCTTGAGCTGAGCCATGTATTCTTTATATTGAACCGAATCAAATGTTTGGTTCGCCATAGGGAACCCATCTCCTTCCAATTAGCAACTATTCGCTAAACACAAGTTTAGCGAATAGTTGTGCAGAAATCAAGTCCTATTTTGCAAGCAGAAGCTTATTTTGTGCTGAGCGACTTTATAGCGTCCCGTGCAAGCTTATCGCAGCGGTTGTTGTTTTCGTTGTCGCTGTGACCTTTAACCTTAATAAATCTGACTTTGTGCGTGCTTGTCAAATCTATAAGCGTCTGCCAAAGATCCTGATTTTCAACCGGTTTTCCTGCGGCGGTTTTCCAGCCGTTGGCTATCCAGCGATCAAGCCATGCTTCATTGAAGGAACGGCAAAGATACGCGCTGTCTGTATACAGGTCAACCTTACAGGACTCCTTTAGTGCATTCAGCGCCTCAATGGCGGCTGTAAGCTCCATACGGTTGTTCGTGGTGTCAGCACAGGCGCCGCTCAGTTCCTTCCTGAAGGATCCGTATATTAATACGGCCCCCCAGCCGCCGGGGCCGGGATTGCCGGAGCACGCGCCGTCGGTATATATGGTCAATTCTTTCACAATGATGTCTCCTCAAACTTTTTTGAACCCGAAAATTATACCATATATAAGCATTTTTGACCACCCAAACCAGCCTATATAGTTTTTTTGCAAAAAATGTGTTGACATTCTGAGAGAAATGCGGTATAGTATCACCTGTCGCTGAGAGCGAACGGTGCTTCGGGGTGTAGCGCAGTCCGGTAGCGCACGTGCTTTGGGAGCATGGGGCCGGGGGTTCAAATCCCTTCACCCCGACAGCTACTACTCTCCTTCGGATGGGAAATATGGCCCCGTGGTCAAGTGGCCTAAGACACCGCCCTTTCACGGCGGCTACTCGGGTTCGAATCCCGACGGGGTCATCCTTCTTCTTTTCCCTTCCGTATGGGCCTTTAGCTCAGTTGGTTAGAGCAACCGGCTTATATCCGGTCGGTCCCGGGTTCGAGTCCCTGAAGGCCTACTTTCTCAGGTGGCCCGGTAGCTCAGTTGGTTAGAGCGCCAGCCTGTCACGTTGGAGGTCGAGGGTTCGAGCCCCTTCCGGGTCGTCTACTTTCTGGTTTGAACTTCGCAGGTGCTACCAAGTAAGCAATGCTGGTGTAGCTCAATTGGCAGAGCAGCTGATTTGTAATCAGCAGGTTGCGGGTTCAAGTCCCTTCACCAGCTCCATTGATAAATGATTTGCCGTGGATGGGTTCCCGAGCGGCCAAAGGGAGCGGACTGTAAATCCGTTGTCACAGACTACGATGGTTCGAATCCATCCCCATCCACCAATATTCGCGGGAATGGCGGAATTGGCAGACGCGCACGGTTCAGGTCCGTGTGAGGGCGACTTCATGCAGGTTCAAGTCCTGTTTCCCGCACCAGAAAAGG
>ENA-OYXW01000579-OYXW01000579.1-human-gut-metagenome-genome-assembly--contig:-NODE-579-length-10925-cov-3.947102_pt1 | contig 10925 bp, 10 predicted proteins | sample MGYA00243977_ERZ653436 | MGnify/ENA primary metagenome ERZ653436 (study PRJEB26926, sample SAMN06165001) | human gut metagenome | biome: ENVO:00009003; feature: ENVO:2100002; material: ENVO:00002003...
TCTACACAAGGCTATTCGTCGGCAGCGTCAGATGTGTATAAGAGACAGCCTTGGCCAGCTTAACGGCGTCTATGTTATAGAACTTGAGATGGTTCTTGGCGATGGCGTTCTTCATCTTGGCGGGCAGCTCATGCTCCATCTCCTCAAGCGTCCATTCGGAGTTGAGCAGGAAAGTGCCGCCCTCCTTGATGCCTTCGGTCACATCGTAACGGGTGACGTAGGAAGCGTTGTGGCAGGCCACGAAGTCAGCCGCATCGATGAGATAGGGGCTTTGTATGGGCTTTTTGCCGAAGCGCAGATGGCTCACGGTGAAGCCGCCGGACTTCTTGGAGTCGTAGGCAAAGTAACCCTGAGCATACATGTCGGTATGGTCGCCTATTATCTTTATGGAGTTCTTGTTCGCGCCAACGGTGCCGTCGGAACCAAGGCCATAGAACTTGCAGGCGATGGTGCCTTCGGGAGCGGCGTTGACCTGCTCGGTCACGGGCAGGGACAGATTGGTCACGTCGTCAACTATGCCTACGGTGAAGCGGGGCTTGGCATCGTCCTTCTTCAGCTCGTCATAAACGGCCTTGACCATGGAGGGGGTGAATTCCTTGGAGCCCAGACCGTAACGGCCGCCGATGATCTTAACATCGAACCTGCCGGCCTCGGCAAAGGCATTGACCACGTCCTGATAGAGAGGCTCGCCCTGGGAGCCGCATTCCTTGGTGCGGTCGAGCACGGCGATCTTCTTGCAGGTGGCGGGCAGGGCGGCAAGCAGCTTGTCCGCACGGAAGGGCCTGTACAGACGAACCTTTATAAGGCCCAGCTTTTCGCCGCGGGCGTTAAGGTAGTCTATGGCTTCTTCAACCACGTCGCAGCTGGAGCCCATGGAGATTATTACGCGGTCCGCATCGGGCGCGCCGACGTAATCGAACAGATTATAATGGCGGCCGGTCAGCTTGCCGACTTCCTCCATGTAATGCTCAACTATTGCGGGAACGGCCATGTAACGGGTGTTGCAGGCTTCGCGGTTCTGGAAGTAAATGTCCGGGTTCTGGGCGGAGCCGGAAAGGTGCGGATGCTCAGGATTGAGTGCGCGCGCACGGAAGGCGGCCACTGCATCGTAATCAAGCAGCTTGCCCATATCCTCGTAATCTATGGCCTCTATCTTCTGCACTTCGTGGCTGGTACGGAAACCATCGAAGAAGTGGACGAAGGGGACGGAAGCCTTGATGGCGGAAAGGTGAGTTACCAGCGCAAGGTCCATGACCTCCTGAACAGAGGCAGAAGAAAGCATGGCAAAGCCGGTCTGGCGGCAGCCCATAACGTCGCTGTGATCTCCGAATATGCTCAGCGCATGGTAAGCAAGCGCGCGGGCGGACACGTGGAACACGCCGGGCAGCAGCTCGCCGGAGATCTTGTACATGTTGGGAATCATCAGCAAAAGGCCCTGGGAAGCCGTGAAGGTGGTGGTCAGGGCGCCAGCCTTGAGGGAGCCGTGCACAGCGCCCGCGGCGCCTGCTTCGGACTGCATCTCGGCTATCCTTACCTTTTGACCGAACAGATTGGTTCTGCCGTTTGCCGCCCACTCATCGGCAACCTCGGCCATGGGGGACGAGGGAGTGATGGGGTAGATGGCCGCAACATCACTGAACGCATATGCTACATGCGCCGCAGCGGTATTGCCGTCAATGGTCATTGTCTTTGCCATTTTGAGTATATCCTCCTGATGTATTTGGTGTATTCCCGGGCCTGTATACATGTTCGGCCCGGTACAGGCATTCTATGTATCATTATAATGTTTAACATCCCTACTGTCAATCGAAGAGCGGGGCTGCATGCCCCTTTTTATGCGCAATTTTTTATATGAAATTTATGTGCGGAAGCTTATGTGCGCGGGCGGCGAATGTGAAGTTTGCACAAATTCATAATTATGCCATTGTAAAGTTTAATAAACCCGTGTATAATACAAATACCATGTAACATCGTGGGAATTGAAACCGCCGCTTGTATAGGAGGCGGGTTTTATGTACTTAAAGTGTATAAATTTACTATAACATAGATGAAAAGGAGAGAAGAAAATGCCCGCAAATAACAAGATACGCTCCGCGTATGTGACGCTGCCTTCGGCGGAGCGCAAGGTTGCAGACTTTATCCTGGACAATCCTGACCGCGCGATGCGCATGGTCATCAACGAAATAGCCGAGGCTGCCGGCGTAAGCGTGCCAAGCGTTACCCGCCTTGCAAGGAGGCTTGGATACAAGGGCTTCCTTGATTTCCGCGTGGCGCTGGCGGGCGGAGCGGCCGCAAACGGCGCAACGCAGAAGCTTTCCCCCGTGAGCGACGAGGACAGCGACTCCACCGTTATAGACAAGCTGTGCGGATACAGCATAATGTCGCTTGAGGATATATATCATGCGCTGGATAAGGATGCGTTCTGCGCCGCGGCGCAGAATATTGCCGGCAAAAAGCGCGTGTTCGTCTGCGGCGAATCGGAGCTGCTGGCAAAGGACATGGTGCACAGCTTTAACATGATGAATATGGAAGCAATTCCCCTTTGCAACGAGGTGAGTATGGGCATATACCGCACCCGCTTCACAAAGGACGATGCGGTTATAGCCTTCTGCCGCAGCGGCCGCAATAAGGACATATTCGATGAAATAATCGCCGCCAAGGCCGCGGGAGCGACCACGGTGTACCTGAGCAGCTATGCCGGGAATCAGGCCGCGCAAACATGCGACTATTTCTTCACCGCATCGCACATAGGCTCGGCCAAGGTGCCGTTCAGGCTTGAAAATTCAATGTCTACAATAACGCTGAGCACGCTTTTGATAACGCTTGTGGCGCGCTTCCGCGGCATGAGCATATCGGGGAGCAAAAATAGAAAATGAGCATGGGAAGCTATTTGAGCGACCTGCATACGCATACCGATTTTTCGCACGGCAAGGGCACTCCCGAGGAGATAGTCCTTGCCGGCGTGCGTTGCGGGCTTAAACGTATAGCCATAACGGAGCACGCGGGCGGGCACGTTTTTTTCGGCGTGCGCGGCGAAAAGCTGACGCGGCTTAGGAAGGAGACGGAGCGCCTTGCAAGCGTTTACGCGCGGGATATAGAGGTTTTGTTCGGCCTTGAATGCAACCTGACCGGCTTTGGCGAATGCGACGCGCCCAAGGACAGGAGCATGTTTGATGTGCTTCTGCTGGCGTATCATAAGGGCGTTGTGCCGCGGGACGGCTTTTTGCTGAAGCGCTCCATGGAGGCCGCAGGCTTGCACAAAAGCGAACCGGAGCTGACGGCGAAGGCGCTGCTTGCCGCGGCGGAAAAATACAGGATAGATATTTTTGCCCATCCGGGCGAATATGTGAAGTGCGATATCGGGACGCTTGCCCGCGGGGCGAAGGAGCTTGGCACGATGATAGAGATAAACTCCCGCCACGTAACCCTTTCGCCGGATGACATACGGCTGATAGCCAAAATAGGCGCGGTTATGCGCCCGGACAGCGATGCGCACAGCCCCGAGCGCGTTGGCGAGCTTGGCCCCGCCATAGCCGCCGCAGCCGCCGCCGGAGTTGAACTGCCGGGGGACGGGCTGTAAAAAACGGATTTGAATAAAGCTGAAATGAAAAACCAACAAAGATCGGATGCTAAGCTTCTGCATCCGATTCTGCATCCGATCTACTGTATCTGCTCAATTATCTGAGCATACTCTTCGGATTCAACGCTTATCACGCTGTTGCTGCGGGAAGGCATACCCGCCAGGCCGTTTGTCCTGAAAAACAAATATGTTTCACCTGATTGCAGACCCTGCGGGACGAGAATGTTGACGCTGCTCTCATCTATCGTGCCCTTGAGCACGTTGACTATTGATACGTTGGCAGTGCCGCCCGCATAGGGGGAGGAATACGTTACATCTTCTACCGTGGCGGTGAATATGGCTTCGCTTTCGGCTATCAGCTTGTCGTACGGCAATTCGTCTATAACGGTCGGCACGGTATTTTCGCGCATGGACAATTTTGTTGCAGCATCGATCAATTCATCTTCGCTCATGCCGGTCATACCGAACCTATCGGGCGCAATAACTTTGCCGGACTGTATTTCAAATATAGATTCGCGGTCGACCAGCAGCGTCAGCGGCATAGGCCAGACGACTTTATCATTGTTATAGGTGAACAGGCAGTACCTGCCACCCTCTTCCATCAGCCTTACTACTCCGTATATGCTTACGGAGTCCACATCCTGCCCGCATAAGACCTTAAGATCCTTTATGTGGAAAAAGCTGTGGAGGTCATCGGCTTGTTCCACGCTATCAACTGTACCGATGATGACGTTATCCGCATTTTCGGATAGCTGTTCAAGCGTGGTGTACTCATAATCGTATTGGGGAACGGAAGGCGCAAGCCCCGGGTCGTTGTTTGCACATGCACTTATAATCGTGAGCAGCGTGCAAACAAGCAAAATCATCAATGATTTTTTCATACACATGTCTCCTCTCGGTTAAAATTGTGAGTCCAAAAACTGTTTCCTGAGTTACCGTTAACAATGTATAATACTACCTAAGCCCTAATACCACCTCCATATTACATTGAACACAAAAACCAGACGTCTTAAAGAATACAACATAAGCAATTGCTTAATTATAAGATAACATAATTTACTATTAAAAGCAAGCTAAAACCTTATTAAAATAATTAAGAAGATGTTAATAAATAAAAACAAATGTTGTAACATGCCTTGTGGTATAATGTTCAAAAACCTGGGAGGTAACCGCTATGATCGGGGCGGACGATAAAATGATGGAAAGAAGAATATTTACCGCAAAAAGCGGCCTTACGCTGAACTATGTTATCCATAAGCCGGGCCAGACGGACGCGAAACGGCCGGCCATAGTGTACCTTCATGGTACGGACGGCTGCGGAAGCGACGTGAATACGCTGTTCAGGATAGAATCCCTGCCAAGCTATGCGAACGAGGGCAAAGTGACGATACCCGGCGGCGCAATGCTCATCGCCCCGCAATGCCCCAAAGGAATGAACTGGAACAAGATAGCGGGCGAGGTAGTTGAACTTATTGATAAGCTGATAGCGGAGGACGGCGCGGACGGGGAGCACATAGCGCTGACGGGCGCAAGCCTTGGCGGCATGGGCACGTTCAGCATCGCCATAAAGTATCCGGAACGTTTCAGCTGCCTTGTGCCGGTGTGCGGCAGCGTGGATGCGCTCAGCTGCGCGCTGCTTACAAAAATGCCCGTGTGGATATTCCATGGGGAACTTGACCGCGGCATGGGGTTCAGCGTTATTCAGGCGCACGAAATGATAAACCGCTGCGGCGGGAACAGCAAGCTGACCCTGCTCAGCGGGCAGGGCCATGAAATACGCTGGATATACCACAGCGACAGATTTGATATTATAAACTGGATGCTTGCTCAGTAATTATACGGATTTACGGCCGCCGTATTATCCGCCCGGCTTTAGCGCCGGTAAATACGGCGTTTTCCGCCGCTGTTTTTCCGCCGACTATAACGTAATTAAGCCCTTCGCAGCGGGTGCGGAACGCGCCGTAATCAGCATGGTCTATAATTTTGCCCGCATCGAAAAGCACCATGTCCGCATCATAGCCCTTTACTATAAGCCCCTTGCCTTTAAGCCCGTATACCTGCGCGGGCAGAGAGGTCATGCGCCGTATGGCCTCAGGCAGGGTGATATACTGCTTTTCGCGAACGTAGCGGCCGAGCACGCGCGGGAACGTGCCTATCGAACGCGGGTGGCAGCCGCCGCAACCGGGGTACCACATGCCGTCCGTGCCCACCATAGTGCGGCGGTATTGCATAACGCGCTTCAGATCGTCCTCGCTCATGGTATGGTATATGCCGCCGGTGAGCAGCTTATCGTCGCGCAGAATATCGCATTGCAGCTCATATGGGTCAATGTCTAACTCATCCGCTATGTCGTTGAGCATTCTGCCGTTATATTCGGGATGCGCGGAGGAGGAGCCTATCATGGTGTACTTAAAGCGCTCCTTGGGCGTTGACGTGCCGAGTATAAGCGGGCGCAGCTCGTTTCGCCCCTGCGCGGAGGACAGCATGGCAATAAGCTTATCCGTGCCGAGCGTGAACATATCGTCCGGAATGTTTGTGGAAAGGCCGGTGGCGGAGGCGGTGTATGGATATTGGTCGGTAAAAACGTCGTAGCCTTCGGCGTTTATTTTTTGTATCAGTTCAAGCGTTTTAGCGGTTTTGCCCCAGTTTGCGCTGCCGCCGGTCGCCTTGTGGTGCGATATTACGCAGCGCACTCCGCTTGCGCGCACAACGCCGAGCATTTCTTCCACCGCTTCTATAAGCCCGCTGCTTTCCGAGCGCACATGCACGGTCATAACGCCGCCGTTTTGCGCAACCACCTTGCAAAGCTCGCTCATTTCTTCCGCATCGCAATACGATCCCGGCGGATATATAAGCCCGAACGATATGCCGAACGCTCCGCCGTCCATGACCTGCTGAACAAGGGCTTTCATCTGCTCCATCTCATATGCCGTGGGCTTGCGGTTTTCAAAGCCCATTACCGCCGCGCGAATCATGCCGTGGCCAACAAGGAACGCCATGTTTGTGCCGAGCGGCTTATCAATATGGTCAAGATAGCCGCCGAATGTGAAGCGGTTTTCAACGGGGGACGGCAGCGCGCCGCCCTTGAGGGAGCTTATTATGCGAAGGGCGTCATCTATATGCCGCGGCGAAACCGGGGCGGCGGAGTCGCCGCACATGCCGGTTATCTGCGTGGTTATGCCCTGCTCCACGGCGCAGATGCATTCGGGGTATTCTTCAACTATAACGTCCTGATGGCTGTGAGCATCTATAAAGCCGGGCGCAAGCGTGAGCCCCGAGGCATCGATAACGCTTTCGGCTTGGGCATTTATTGCCTGCGCCATGGCGGCTATTTTGCCGCCCGATATGCCTATGTCGCTATGGAAGCCTTCCGCGCCCGTGCCGTCCAGCACATATGCGTTTTTTATCAGCAGATCATACATTTTTTTCAGTTCCTCCGTTTCAGTTCATGTCTGGCCGCTTTTCGGGTGCCATTCTGTATCCAACGCCTACCTCGGTAAATATATACTTTGGTGCGGCGGGGTTTTCCTCTATTTTGCGGCGGATGTTCGCCATGTTCACGCGCAGTATGCGGTTGTTTTCCGCGTCCGCATACGGGCCCCATATGCCGGCGATTATGGTTTGATACGTCAGCACCTTACCGGATGCGCGGGATATCAGCGCAACTATTTGATATTCTATATTGGTCAGGTGCATATCCTTGCCGTTTTTGAACACGCGCTCAAGCTGATAATCAACCGTAAGCGGGCCGCATATGTAGCGGTATCTTCCAAGGCTTTCGCTTTCCTGGCTTATATATGTGTGCCTCAATGCGGAGCGTATGCGCGCCTTTAGCTCCTTTGCGCCGAAGGGCTTGGTAACGTAATCATCCGCGCCGTAATCAAGCGCAAGCACCTTTTCGTTTTCCTGTGCGCGGGCGGAAAGAATTATTATCGGGCGGCGAGTTTGGGTGCGCAGCTGCTGGATCACCTGAAGCCCGTCCATGTCCGGCAGGCCGAGATCCAGCAGAAAAAGATCCGGCGGGTCTGAACGGGCCTTGCTCAGCGCGTCAGCGCCGGTGGTAACGCAGTCCAGAGCATAACCCTCTATTTCCAGTATTGATGACAGCGCCCGCATTATATATGGGTCGTCCTCTATTATCAGCAGCTTTTTATCCATCTGTTTCCTCCAATGGCAATGTGAAATTGAACTCGGCCCCGCCGTCGGCGCAATTTTCGGCCCATATGCGGCCGTGGTGCGCGTTTACTATTGTTTTGCATATGGAAAGCCCTATGCCGAGGCCATGGCGCGAATCGTCCCGCGGAATGGCCCGCCCGCTGAAAAGCGTATTCTGCTTTTCGGGCAGTATGCCCATGCCGTGATCGCGCACGGTAAGCAGCGCCTCGCGCTCATTGCGGGATACGGTTATCAATACCCGTTTTGATTCGCCGCCGTATTTAAGAGCGTTTTCAACCAAGTTGAGTATAACCTGCGTTATGAGCATAGCGTCCATTTGCAATATTATAACCTCGTCAGGTACCTTTACCTCAAGCTCAAGTTCCGGGAAGCGCGTTCTGCATTTGTATGCGGCTTCGCCGACTATCTCCTCCATTGCCTCGGAGGTGAAATTGAGCTTCGGGCAGCCTGTATCAAGTCTGGTTACTGAAAGCAGATTTTCAACCATCTGGGTAAGCCATTCGGATTCCTCCTGAATGTCCGATATAAGGCGAAGATTGCCTTCGGACATATCGGGCGTTTGCTCCAGCGCGCAGCAGGCGACCGCTATTGCCGCAAGGGGGGAGCGGAGGTCATGCGATATTGCACGCAGAAAGTTGGAGCGCATGTGCTCAAGCTGCTTTTCTATGGATATCTGCTGGCGGGTATCTATAAGCCGCTGCCTGTCCAACTCAATGCTTGCGCGCTGCATAAGCTGATCCATAAAGGCTATCATGTCCGCTTCGCATTCTTCCGTGCCGAGAACTATGGCTATAACGCCGCCTATGTCCTTGCCGAGGGGGACGGGATAGCAGCGGTATACGGAACCGGGGCATACGGCGGAGCCATTGCCGCATATGCGCTGGGTATTGGCGGCCTGCGTTATGGCGGCGGTATCGAGGCTGTATATTATAACACCCTGCGGCGCGGCGGATAAGCGGCGGATGGAGCGGGACGTTTCAAAAAGAATTATGGAGCGGCCGCTTACGCGGTGCATAAAGCCAAGCACAAGCTCGAGTATTTCATCCGTGCTGTGCGCGGCAAGCAGCAGCGCGTTAAGCTCATTAAGCCTTGCGGTGCGCTCCGCGCTTGAAATGTTCTTGCGGTGCTCGCTTTCCATTTGCATGCGTATTTTGGCCGATATATAGCCCGCGGCTATAAGCATTGCGCACACGGGCAGTATTTCCGCCGCGCTTGCGGAAAGGTACGCCGCGCAGAGCGCATAGCATATGACAAAAAGCGTTGTGTTGGAAAACAGCGGCGTTGTGCGCGGCGGGGACGGCGGCGTTGCGATAAGCAAAAGCACCGCCGCGGCACATGCATAATAATGCAGTAAACAGCAATCCTTTTCCATATACATTCTACTATACATGGCCGCCGAAGAAAAGCAGGCGAATGCTAAGAAATGCGCTAAGAAACGCCTGCCTGCCTTGACACAGGGGCTTATGTTTATTATTTTTTTATTAAAGCAAATGGATGAGCAATGAGGACACGGCCAAGCTTGTTTCCCCCACGATAAAGCAAATCGACTATTCCTTCTATTTCGGCTTTAACTTTGAACCCATGTTCGATGAGCAGTATGAACCGGACAATTGGCGCATAGCCGTTAACAACGAAAACTTCCGTAAGTCCATTTATCACGGCCTTGACCGCATAAGGGCGCTGCAGGTCGAATTCCCCAATAATGCCAACGACATGGTGAGCAATTCCATAACCCCCAGCGGCTTTGCCCGCAATGGTGATACCCTACAGGGCCACAGGCGGCATATACAACGGCACCAAGCTGAATCCGTTTGAAGGCACATACACCAGCTGCGGCTGGAGTTATCTGCGCTATAAGGGGCAGTATGTGTACGATACCGCTATGAGCGGAGACATGTTCTCCTCCCAGCTGGCTTCCTGGGAAGCGGCGCGCGGAGAATGACTCAGATAAGCTTATTATCCGCCTGATAAGGGAGTGGATAATGTAGATCCTCTAAGAATGGCCCTGCCATGCCGGCACGGCGGGGCCGTTCGCATTTTATACGGCTGCCAGTATAACATAATACCGAACTGCGTGGAGATGGAGGGCACCATACGCAGCGTGGATAGCGGCGTAAGGATGGCCGTTGCGCAAAGGATAGAGCAGATAGCGGCGGCGCAGGCGGCGGTTTTTGGCGCGGATGCGCAATGCATAATAGATTGGGGCGCACCGCCTGTTATAAACGATGAAAGCATGGCCCACCTTGCCGCGGAGGCCGCAAAGGAAATAACGGGGGAGGAACGCACCGTTACACACCTTGTCGCGCCGAACATGGGCGGGGAGGATTTTGCATACTATCTTGAAAGATTGCCGGGAGCGTATCTTTTCCTAAGCTCCGCAAACGGGGCAAAAAACTGCGCCTTTGCGCACCACAATTCCCGCTTTAACGTGGATGAGGATGTGCTGCACATGGGTGCGGCGCTGTATGTGAACATTACCGAACGCTTCCTTAATAATTGATATCATAACCTGATATACATTCATTCATCACACAACCCAAACAGCTCCCTTCACGGGAGCTGTTTGGCTGGTTTATGGAAAAAGAGGAGGAGTGTGCGCAATGTTTAGAGCATTTCGAGGAATGCTTCAAGGCGGGTGGAAAGCTGGCCGGAGTCGCTTTGGGAATAGTCCGTTTCAAGGGCTATGTAGTGTATGCCAAGCTTTTCCATCTCGAGGCGGATAAAGTGCGTTTCTATGGTGTATGGCGTGCAGGACTGAAGGTCTATTTCGACCACGCCGTCTATTTTGTATTCGCTTATGAGCCGCTTGAGCAGCTCCATGCGCACGGAATTCGGCGTCATTACCGCGCAGCCTATGTCAAGATAACGCTTGGCAATGGCGGTCATAATGTCGTCCGCTTCGGTATCGACAAGCTGATACGCGGCCTTTATGCCCGTGCAGTTTTCAAAGCATACTACCGCGCCGCCGTTTTCTTCAATGGTTTTTACGGTTTTGTTCATAACGCCGCCTATGGGGCAGCCGGTTATGAGTATGCGCTTATCGACCTCGCTTACCGGGCGCGCGCCGGAAGCGTATGCGGCAGCAACATCGTTATAAAGGTTTGTAAGCATCGCCACGCGGTCGGCAGGATCGAATATGAAGCCCGCCCCGTCAAGCGCGGTGTAAAGA
>ENA-OYXW01000580-OYXW01000580.1-human-gut-metagenome-genome-assembly--contig:-NODE-580-length-10922-cov-3.959326_pt1 | contig 10922 bp, 8 predicted proteins | sample MGYA00243977_ERZ653436 | MGnify/ENA primary metagenome ERZ653436 (study PRJEB26926, sample SAMN06165001) | human gut metagenome | biome: ENVO:00009003; feature: ENVO:2100002; material: ENVO:00002003...
GCTATTCGTCGGCAGCGTCAGATGTGTATAAGAGACAGTATTGGACTTGTATTCGTAGCGATACTTGCGCTTACATGCGCGTCTGCTGCGCTTGCACAGACCACGGACGAACCTGCTGCGCATGTCGGGTTTTTCGACTGGGGTGTACTCGCTACCTACGCCGGCGCAACAGCTGCCACTATTGCAGTAACACAGGTTTTTAAGGGTGTGGGTTTTATCGATCGCATACCCACAAGGTTATTCGCTTATATTGTGGCGCTTATAATTCTTATAGCCGCCACAGCGTTTACTGATGGCATAACTCCTGAATCGGCAGCCCTTTGCATTGTCAATGCGTTAATGGTAAGTCTGGCGTCAAATGGCGCATATGATGCCGTGATAACAAAGAACAATTAAATGTAACACAGGTTAAAGCCCGGAGAATTTCTTCGGGCTATTTCTATTTATATGCATAAATATGCTTTGACATGAGTTGTGCACCATTTTTGACATGAGTTGTGCGCCGCTACACAAAACTGTAAACATAATGAAAAAAGGCGCATTTTGGCACAAACTATGTTTGCAAAAGGCATTGGGTTGTGATAAGCTATACTGATGGCGGTATGTCCGCCTGTTTGGCAACGATTATTTATTGTTCGGAGGATATTATGGCAAGTTTTGAAAAGCTTGAGGGCAATCAGGTGAAGCTCACTATGAGCATTCCCGCTGCGGATTTTGAAAAGGCGATAGACAGCGCGTATCTTAAGCTGCGCAAGACCATCGCGATACCCGGCTTCCGCAAGGGACATGCGCCCAAGGGCGTTATCGAAAAGACCTACGGTTGGTATGTATTTGTGGACGATGCGTTTGATATAGCGTATCCTGCGGTTTACGAAGCCGCCGTTAAAGAACACGATGTTAAGCCCGTAGACAGGCCGGAAATAACCATTCTCAGCGCCGAAAAGGGCAAGGATGTGGAGTTTGAGGCTGTTGTTACCGTTATGCCCGAGGTCACTTTGGGCCAGTATAAGGGTATAGAAGTGGCAAAGCAAGAGTATAATGTTACGGATGAAATGGTGGACGCAGAGATCGAGCGCGAGCGCGAGAAGGTCGCCCGCATGATAGACGTTGAGCGCCCCGTTGAAAACGGCGACGAAGTGGAACTTGATTACAGCGGCACCGTGGACGGCGTTAAGTTCGACGGCGGCACGGCCGAGCATCAGCAGCTGACCATCGGCAGCGGCATGTTCATACCCGGCTTTGAAGAGCAGATGGTAGGCATGAATGTTGGCGAGGAGAAGGATCTTAACGTTAAGTTCCCCGATGAATACCACAGCGACGAGCTCAAGGGCAAGGACGCCGTGTTCCACGTTAAGGTACACGCCATCCGCACCAAGGAACTGCCTGAAATAGACGACGAACTGGCCAAAGATGTGTCCGATTTCGACACCATGGAGCAGTTCCGCGCCCATAAGAAGGAAGAGCTGGAAGAAAAGGCCAAGCAGGAAGCCAAGATAAACAAGGAGAACGAGGTGGTGGCCAAGGCCGTGGAGAAGGCGACCGTTGACATTCCCGAAGTGATGATAGAGCGCCAGATGGACCGTATGCTCAACGATATCCGCTATCGTCTCAGCATGCAGGGCATATCGCTTGAAGATTACTGCAAATTCACCGGAACCACTATGGACGCCATGAAGTCCGAGATGAAGGGCGACGCGGAACGCCGCGTTAAGACCCAGCTGGTGCTGGATGCCATAGTAAAGGCGGAGGATATAAAGGCCGATCCCGAAGCCGTTGAAAAGAAGCTGGACGAATACTGCGCTCAGTTTGGCGACAGGGCGGCGGAATTCAAAGAAAAGCTGAGCGAGGACGACAAGGCATACTTCGAAGATCAGGCCGTGCTTGACAAGACGCTGGAGATGCTTTGCGACAGCGCAGTGGAGAAATAAGCGCATAAACGCGCTGACAATAACATAAAGGAGGCGCAAAAAATGGGCCTTATACCTATGGTAATAGAGCAGACCAATAAGGGTGAACGTTCATACGACATTTACTCAAGGCTGCTTAAGGACAGGATAATATTCCTTGGCGGGGAAGTGACGGACGACGAGGCTAACCTTATCGTTGCGCAGATGCTTTTCCTTGAGGCGGATGACCCGGATAAGGACATAAGCCTGTATATAAATAGCCCCGGCGGAAGCATAACCGCCGGCATGGCGATATATGACACCATGCAGTATATCCGCTGCGATGTATCGACGATATGCATTGGCATGGCGGCAAGCATGGGCGCATTCCTGCTGGCAGCGGGTGCGAAGGGCAAGCGCCGTGCGCTGCCCAACGGCGAAATACTTATTCATCAGCCCCTTGGCGGTGCACGCGGACAGGCGACGGAAGTTGCCATACACGCGGAGCAGCTGATAAAGACCAGGGAAAAGATGAATAAGATACTGGCTGAACGCACGGGCCAACCCGTTGAACAGATAGCGCTGGATACCGAACGCGATCATTATATGACCGCCGAGGAAGCACTAAAATATGGGCTGATCGACGAGATAATCCCTCCAAGGAGGTAAATTGATGCCAAAAAGTGACGACAATGGAACGATCAAATGCTCCTTCTGCGGCAAATCTCAGGACGAGGTCAGCCGTATAATAGCCGGGCCGGGCGTATACATATGCTCTGACTGCATAGAACTGTGCAAGGATATTATAGACGATGATTATCCCGAAGAACCCGAGGAACTGAAGGAGCTGCCCAAGCCCAAGGACATAGTTGACGTATTGGATCAATACGTGGTTTGTCAGGCGGACGCAAAGCGCGCACTTGCCGTGGCCGTATATAATCACTATAAGCGCATAAATGCGGACGATTCCAAGGACGATGTTGAACTGCAAAAGAGCAATATTGTCATGCTTGGGCCTACGGGCAGCGGCAAAACACTGCTTGCGGAAACGCTGGCGCGTGTGCTGCAGGTGCCGTTTGCCGTGGCCGACGCCACAAGCCTTACCGAGGCCGGCTACGTTGGCGAGGATGTGGAGAATATATTGCTCAAGCTTATTCAGGCGGCGGACTTTGACGTTTCCCGCGCTGAAAAGGGCATAGTATATATCGATGAGATAGACAAAATTGCCCGCAAGAGCGAGAATCCATCCATCACGCGGGACGTAAGCGGGGAAGGCGTTCAGCAGGCGCTGCTGAAAATAATCGAAGGCACCGTTGCAAGCGTGCCGCCGCAGGGCGGGCGCAAGCATCCGCATCAGGAGTTTATACAGATAAATACGTCTAAAATACTGTTTATCTGCGGCGGTGCGTTCGCGGGGATAGAGGATATCATTTCCCGACGCACGGCGAAGAAGCTGCTTGGCTTCGGCGCGGAGGTATCCAGCCAAACGGAGAAGAACGTGGGCGAGATACTGAAAAAGATACTGCCCGAGGATTTGCTCAAATATGGCCTGATACCGGAATTCATAGGCCGCGTGCCAATAATCGTTACGCTGGAGCAGCTTGACGAAAACGCGCTTATGGACATATTGACAAAGCCCAAGAACGCATTGGCGCGGCAGTATAAGCGGCTGTTTGAAATGGACGGGGTGGAGCTTAACTTCGACGAGGATGCGCTGAGAGAGGTTGCTCATATGGCGATAGAGCGCAAAACCGGCGCACGCGGATTGCGCGCCATACTGGAAAACGCCATGATGGAAATAATGTACGACGTACCCTCGATGCCGGATGTAAAAAGCTGCGAAATAACAAAGGGCGTTATAGACGGCACATCCGCGCCGGTATACGGCAGGGGCAAAGCATTATTGCCGGAAGAAAACGCGGTAAGCTGAACGCATAAGGAACAAAAGCAACAGGCGGAAGCATAAAGCTTCCGCTTTTTGTGTGCCCGTAAATTCCGCAAGTAAGTTCGAATAAGCTTTAATAAAATCTGGATTATTATACATATTTCTGCTATGCTTTAATAAAGGAGTGGATTACGGGCTGAAGGAGGATAAATATATGCCGAAAATGATTGCTGTAATAATAGAAACGGTTGTTTTAGTATGTGCGCTGTGGCTTCTGTCCTTCATGGCCATATTCATGCATGAGCTTGGACATGCGCTGGGCTATATGCTTTCGACGCTGAACAGGCATTGGCATATACGGGTAGGCTCGGGGAAAAGACTGTTTAAAACAAAAAGGCTGACTGTTAAATTGCTTGTGTTTGACGGCGAATTCATCGTCGCCGGGAATACCGTGGATTCAAAAGCAAAGCTTATATCCACGCTTTCGGGCGGCCCGATTTTATCCTTCATATCGGTTGCGGTGCTGTTACTTTTGCGATTCGGCGGCATGGCGTTCGATTCGGATATTATCCTATCAAGCGCGATAGAATATTTTATAAACTACGCGCTTATAAGCAATATTTTTATATTTCTTACATCCGTTCTGCCGTTTCGCTATTTCTTGGGAGAGATAAAGGGCGAGGAGAGCGACGGATTAAAGCTGATCAACGCAATAAAAAGCAAGCGGACTTAAGACTGGGCAATAAAACAAGCGGCCTCCGATGTTGTTCGGGAGCCGCTTATGTGTGCTATGCTTTGTTTATCAGACCTTGAAGTTTACGCTGGTATCGCCCTGCTCATCCTTGCCGAACTCGTAGTCCTTGCCGGGAAGTATGGCGTTAAGCAGTATGCCTACTATGCTGGCAACAGCCAGACCGGACAGGCTTACGCTGCCAATGGTCACGCAGCCGGCGTCGGAGTTGGATATGCCGAGCGCAAGCACCATGATTATGGCCGCGATTATAACGTTGCGGGACTTAGTGAAGTCAACCTTGTTTTCAACCACGTTGCGCACACCTACCGCGGAGATCATACCGTAGAGCACCATGGATACGCCGCCGATGGTAGCCGCAGGCATTATGCGGATGAGAGCCGCAAACTTTGGGCAGAAGCTGAACACTATGGCAAGCACTGCCGCTATGCGGATTACGAAGGGGTCATAAACCTTGCTGAGTGCAAGCACGCCGGTGTTTTCGCCGTAAGTGGTGTTGGCAGGGGCGCCGAACAGGGCGGCGAGGGAGGTGGCCAGACCATCGCCCAGCAGGGTGCGGTGCAGGCCGGGGTCGGTTATGAAGTTGCGTTCGCAGGTGGAGGATATGGCGCAAATGTCGCCGATATGCTCAACCATGGTGGCGAGGGAAAGGGGCGCTATGGTGAAGATAGAGGTCACGAGCAGGCCGGTATCAAGGTCCGGCTTGGAGAGCAGACCTATTACGGTATCCTGCATCTGGAAAGGCAGGCCTATCCAGGCGGCCTCCTTAACGGGGGTGAAGTCAACTTCGCCGCAGATGGCAGCCACGATGTAGGACACAAGGAAGCCGAGCAGTATGGGGATTATCTTTATCATGCCCTTGCCCCAAATGTTGCAGATTATTACGACCGCGATGGCAAGCAGCGCTATGAGCCAGTTGGTATTGCAGTTATTGATGGCGGAAGATGAAAGGGTGAGACCGATGCAGATTATGATGGGGCCTACCACGATGGGCGGGAAGAAGCGCATAACTTTCTTCATGCCGAAAATCTTGAAGCAGGCGGCAAGGATGACGTACATCAGGCCGGCTATCAGCACGCCGAAGCAGGCATAGGGCAGAAACTCGGTATTGGGCACGTTGAATACGCCGGGGTTTGCCGGATCCTCAAGCATGGGCGCTATTGCCGCATAGCCGCCGATGAAGGCGAAGGAAGAACCCAGGAATGCGGGGATCTTGCGCTTGGTCAAAAGATGGAACAGCAGCGTGCCGAGACCGGCGAACAGCAGCGTGGCCGATACGCTCAATCCAGTAAGGGCGGGCACGAGCACCGTTGCGCCAAACATGGCGAACATATGCTGGAAGCCGAGTACGATTGTCTTGGGCCAACCAAGCTGGCCTCTGGCGTCGTAAATGCCATCGTTTTTCTGGTTCATTGCGAAAGTTACCTCCTGCGTGATGATTAAATATTATTGCGAGAGCCTTGCGGCCCATTGCACACATAAAAAAAGACGGATATTAAATCCGTCCATTAAATATTGAAAAGCGGGAATAGGGAAAGAAGGTGGTAAGGGGCGTTCTGTTCATAAGACCAAGCATTTTTTGCACCGTCCTTTCGCTTCCGCATTTTTTCTGCCGATTACTATATCATGCTGTGGGGGTAAAATGCAAGCAGAAATTATGTTTAATCGCAAGAATTTTTTTTAGCAGGCTCCTTGGCATCCAAAATCAACCGCGGGGCGAAGCCTAAATGATCCGCGGAACAGAGCGAATACTGTATTCCGTTGCGTTCACCTTCAAACGCACCAAGACAGGCTTTGTTGTGAAGATGGGCATATATGAGATAATTTATGCCGTATTCTTCGGCAAGCTGCGTAAAACCGGAATCCTGCCGCTTTTCATTGAAGGGAGGAAAGTGCAGCATCAATATGCGCACCGTGCCTTCCGGCAGGCGGTTAAGGCTCATCCTCAGCCGAATAAGCTCGCGTTCATATATGGCCCTGTCCTTTGTTTCGCTGTACCCCGAAGAACCGGGACATACCCAGCCCCGGCTTCCACATACAGATATATTGTCAATGGTAAAACAGTCGTTTTGAAGTGCAAAGCAGCCATTGGGCGCTGCGACGCGAACCTTGCCGAGCGCGCTCCACCAGTAATCATGATTGCCGCGCAAAAGCAGCTTTGTGCCGGGTAATGCGCCTATGAATTCAAGGTCGCATATCGCGTCATCTAGCCGCATTGCCCAGCTTATGTCTCCCGGTATCAGCACCAGATCGTTTTCACCAACGGCATCGCGCCAGGCGGAGATCACGCGCTGCGGATGATTGGCCCATGTTGAGCCGAACACATCCATTGGCTTATTTGAACTTCCGCTTAAATGTAGATCTCCTATGGCGAATACCTTCATTGGGTGATATCACTTTCTCCTGCCGCGCTTGGGCTTCTGCTCCGGCTCTGGTTCAGGCTCGGGCTCGGGCTCTGTTTCTTCTTCCTCTTCCTCGTCATCCAAATCGTCGTCGGAGGAGAGTTCCTTATCTATTTCGCTCAGCTCGCTTTCGGGGATTTCACCGTCGCTGGGCATGGGCACCTCTATTTCGTCCAGCCCAACGCTGCCAAGTACGAGTTCCTCAGGATCCGTTATCGGCTCCGCAACGTTGCCGGATTGCATCTCCTGCCTACGTGCTTCCCTAAGGCATATCGCGCAAAGGTCGCTGCCCTTAACGGCGGGATTCTCGCCGCACTCGCTGCACATTACTATGCTGTCCTCCGGCTCGCTGTCCCCGCCCTTCATTTCGCGGCGGCACACATTGCAGTATTTTTCATCGTCTTTTATATAATTCAGTTCGCAGCGCGGGCATTTTCTCAAAGCCATATTGCCACATCCTCCACAGTTTGTTTTTTACTTCCACTATTATGCGTACGGCATATAGTTATGTCAAGTAGCATATGCAAAAAGTCTGCAATATTTGTGCATTACTTTGCATTTGACAAACTGTCGTTCACTATTGCGCCAATTCTGGCCACCAATTCTTCGCGTCCATCGCCTGTTTCCGCGCTGTAACAGAGCGCCCACGGCGGCGCGCCGAGCAGTTTGGCGTTTGCATTTGCCGCCTGCTGCCGCTTTGAACGGGAAAGCTTATCCGCCTTGGTGGCAATGAGCGTATACGGAATGCCGTAATATATTATCCATTCAAGCATCTGCTTATCGGCGGCGGTAGGCTCGTGGCGAATATCTATAAGCATGAATATATGGCTTACGCTTCCGCCGGAAAGGTAACTTTCCATCAGCTTGCCCCAGCTTTCCTGCTCCGCCTTTGAGACCTTGGCGTAGCCGTAGCCGGGAAGGTCAACAAGATAAAAGCTGTCGTTTATCCTGAAATAGTTTATCAGCCGCGTTTTGCCGGGGCTTGCAGATATTCGCGCCAGCTTTGAATTGCGGCAAAGCGAATTGATAAGGCTGGATTTGCCCACGTTTGAGCGGCCGACCATAGCTATCTGCGGGCCATCCTGTATAAACTTTCCGCCAAGGCCGAAGCTGGTTTCAAATACAGCTTTTTTTATACCGAACTTTTCCATAATGCTCCCTATTGCGCGGCAGCCGCGCCGCTGTGCGCATGCTGCGGTATGAATGCATCCGCTGTCTTTTGCGGAGTGTGCTCAAGCGCAAGAGGAATAACGTCAAATGCGCTTGCAACGCCTATTATTTCCATGTTGGCCTTCACTTCGTCCGGCACGTCGCTTAAATCCTTTTCGTTGGCCTTGGGAATAAGCACGCGCTTTATGCCCGCGCGGTACGCCGCAAGCAGCTTTTCCCTGAGCCCGCCTATTTCAAGCACGCGCCCGCGCAGAGTTATTTCGCCGGTCATGGCTGTGTCTGCCCGTGCGGGGATGCCGCTCAGCGCGCTGAGCATAGCCGTCATTATGGTTATGCCGGCGCTTGGGCCGTCCTTTGGCACGGCGCCTTCGGGAACGTGCAGATGTATGTCCTTTTTGTCCAGCGGCAGCGTTATGCCGAATTCTTCCGCATGGGCCTTTATGAATGTCAGCGCAGCCTTTGCGCTTTCCTGCATAACATCGCCAAGCTTGCCGGTCAATATCACCTGGCCGGAACCCGGCACTATCTGAACCTCTATTTGCAGCGTTTCCCCGCCGAAGCTTGTCCATGCAAGGCCGTTCGCAAGGCCTATTTCATTTATGGCATCTATTGCGCCGTGGGTATACTTTGGCGCACCAAGATAGGCCGCCAGCTTTTGCTTGCCTACGCGCACGCGGGCTTTGCCGCTGCCTATATCCATTGCGGCCTTGCGGCAAACGGCGGCTGTTTCGCGCTCCAGCTCCCTTACGCCCGCTTCATGGGTATAACCGCGTATCAGTTCAACTATCGCTTCATCCGCTATGGTAAGCTGGCTTTTCTTCAGCCCGTGCTTTTCAAGCTGCTTGGGGATAAGGTGACGCTTGGCTATTTCCACCTTTTCGGTTTCAAGGTAGCCGCTCAGCTCTATCACTTCCATTCTGTCCAGAAGCGGGCGGGGGATGGCGTCCTTATCGTTTGCCGTGGTTATGAACATGACCTTGGACAGATCGTATTCCTGCTCCAGAAAATGATCGCGGAAGGCGAAATTCTGTGCGCTGTCCAATACCTCCAGCATGGCTGCAGCGGGGTCGCCGCGCATGTCCGCGGTAAGCTTGTCTATCTCGTCAAAAAGCAGCAGAGGATTTATGCTGCCCGCTTGGCGCATGGCGGCGATAACACGGCCCGGCATTGCGCCGATATATGTGCGTCTGTGGCCGCGTATCTCGGCCTCGTCATGTATGCCGCCGAGGCTCATCCGCACAAAGTTGCGCCCAAGCGCCCTTGCAATGCTGGATGCAATGCTTGTTTTGCCAACGCCCGGCGGGCCTACAAAGCAAATTATCTGCCCGTTCACTTTGCCCGTAAGGCGCGCAACGGCAATGTGCTCCAATATGCGCTGCTTCACCTTTTCCATGCCGTAATGGTTGTTATCAAGTATTGCGCGGGCGTGCTCAATGTCCAAATCATCCTTGGTTTCTTCGCTCCACGGCAAATCGAGCATGCATTCTATATAGTTGCGCATGGGCGGCTGCTCGTGAGATGCGGCGGGCAGGTCGCCAAAGCGCGCTATCTCGCGCTCCAGCTTTTCGCGCACGGTCTGCGGCATTTGCTTTTCCTTAAGCCTGCGCATGTATTCTTCTGCTTCGTTCTGCTCGGTTTCGCCAAGCTCCTTGCGTATGGCCTTTATCTGCTCGTGCAGATAATATTCGCGCTGGTTTTGGTCCATGCTGCGCTTCACTTCTGCGGCGATGCGCTTATCAAGCTTTGTTATTTCAACTTCGCCCATTACGCCCGCAAGCACGATTTTCAGCCTTTCTTCAACGCTTATTGCGTCCAGCGCGGCCTGGCGCATGTTTGACTTAACAAACACGGCGTTGGCTACCGCATCGGCATACTGGCCCGCTGAGGGCAGCTGGCGTATATTTTCGGCGGTTTCTGCATTTATGCGGGTGGTCACGCTGAGGTAATCGTTAAAGGAAGAATCTATCCTGCGGCGCAGCGCTTCGGCTACCAGCGGGTTGCAGGGCTCGTCCTCGATTGTTTCCACAGTAACTGTGGTATAGCTGCCGTACTGCGCATCCTTTATACGCGCACGGCAAAGCCCCAGCACAAGCGCGCGGAGCATGCCGCCCGGCATATTGACGGTTTGCCGTATGCGGCATATCACGCCCATACTGAATACGTCTTCGGCCTTAACGGTGGTTTTTGCGCTGTCCTTCTGCGTGGTAAGGAATACGAAGGAGTCCTTTTCTTCGGCCGCGCGGACGGCACGGCGGCTTTCCTCCCGCGCTATGTCAAAATGCAAAAGCTCACCCGGCAGCATTACCAGCCCTCTCAGCGGTACGCCGGGCAGCTTCATTTCCCTATCAAGTGTAAAGCTTTCCAAATTCGTGTGTTCCTCTTTCTCGGCGGAGTACGCATCCGCCTGTATACATGATTATACATATAAATGCGGCAGGATACAACAAAAACAATGCGCCGGGCGATATGTCATCGTCCGGCGCATTTATGCATAGCTTTTCAGCTTACTGCTTATTTGTTGGCAAGGTATTCGTCTATGGCCTTGGCAGCGGTTTTGCCCGCGCCCATGGCGGATATGACGGTAGCCGCACCGGTAACGGCATCGCCGCCGGCATACACGGCGTCACGGCTGGTCTTGCCGGTGGCTTCCTCAACGATTATGCCGCCCTTGCGGTTGACCTCAAGACCCTTGGTGGTGGACTTGATGAGGGGGTTGGGGGAGGTGCCCAGCGCCATTATGACGCAGTCTACATCTATATCATATTCGCTGCCATCCACGGGTATGGGCTGTCTCTTATACACATCTCCGAGCCCACGAGACGCTCATG
>ENA-OYXW01000588-OYXW01000588.1-human-gut-metagenome-genome-assembly--contig:-NODE-588-length-10812-cov-4.736451_pt1 | contig 10812 bp, 16 predicted proteins | sample MGYA00243977_ERZ653436 | MGnify/ENA primary metagenome ERZ653436 (study PRJEB26926, sample SAMN06165001) | human gut metagenome | biome: ENVO:00009003; feature: ENVO:2100002; material: ENVO:00002003...
TATAAGAGACAGGTAGATGATTGTCCTCGATTTACCATCGACCAAGCCGTACGGCATGAAGATGGTGTCATGAAAAACGTGCAATCTTTCCGTTATGTTAGTAAACATAGTTTTGCATATGAAATTCCAACAGAAATTAAAGACAATGATTATCTATTAAAACGATATATCAAGCATATGGATGACGCCATTGATCTATATTTACATATTCAGGAATATGTAAAAAACAAGACCAACAATCAAGAAAGAGCCAACGAGCAAGCAAGACATGTGTTACCCATGGCTACACACGCCAGCTTTGTTATTGGCATGGATATTGAGGGACTAATTCATTTTTGCAATGTGCGGCTTTGCGCAAGAACAGAAGATACGCATAGAGTATTAGCACAGTTAATTCGTCATGCTACACTTGAAATTCTACCCGAACTTAAAGACGCACTTGTACCTAATTGCCAAAAGATGCTATATTGTCCTGAAGGTAAACACGGATGCGGCGCATATCCGACTAGACAAGAAGTAGAAGAAATTATTAAGAAAGGCAAGTTAATTGAAGATTAAAGCAAAACGACTATCAGATACCGCTAAGCTACCTACTTATGGTAGTGAAAAGGCGGCATGTTGCGATTTATATTGCGATCTAAGAGTAGACAAGTGTATTGACTTAAATCCTGCACATGTCGATTTCAAACATATGGAATATAGCGGCGATTGTTTTGATAGGGTCAATATTGCTCCTCATGAGACAATTAAGATTCCTACAGGATGGGCATTTCAGCCACCTAAAGGATATGCAGGATTCATTTATGCACGGTCTGGATTAGCTACTAAGAATGGCTTAAGACCAGCGAATTGTTTGGGAGTCTGCGATTGTGATTACGTTGGAGAATATATTGTAGCAGTCCATAACGATACAGACGATTATCAATTTATCAACAATGGCGACCGCATTGCCCAGCTTGAATTTAGACCATATGAACAAGCTGAATTTGAGCTAGTTGATGAACTAGATGAAACAGAACGTGGAACTTCAGGGTTTGGTTCTACTGGCGTATGATTCTACCACGACTATGTATCAATGGTAGCAGATACCGTGTAGAGCTGTATTATCCAGAAGAACCAGACAAAGCGATTAGTGTTTTCTCTGGCTCATCCAAATCAATGTGTGAAACGTTTATGAATCTTTTATATATGGCGTTAGAAAATTACGACGAAGGATATTGCGCAGCTATAAACGATAACAAGTAAAAAAATGGGGAACATGGTAGATATAATAATCTATCCAATGTTCCCCATTTTTTAATAATCGTACTTTATTTCTAATCTATAGTATATTCCAGCGTATGGTATGATATTTTATTTAAAAAAATATTTCTTTATTCTCTATTGTTAAGACTTAAAAAGTGTAGGTCGAGTTTCCACCGTTCTCGACCGTCTTGATACACAAGCCATTTATTTTTCCCATCACTAGGATCATAAGCATATCCAAAGGCTATATAATTTCCATACAAAGCAGGAGGGGCACAAACGGTAAACTCATCATCTACAAATACACCGGGAGCAAACGTAACTATACACCATGTTGGAGTTCTTACCTCAAACATTTCCCTTGGGGTTTTATCTGCTGTAAATGTAGGCGTTAAAGTCTCTTTGTCAACAGCGGAGATATAAATGTGCAGTGTTGTTACACCACTATCTCCGCCCCCCCACTAGCACTAACAGTTCTAGTGATAGGGTCTACAGTCAGTCCATCGCCAGCATAAAATGCACCACCAGGTACTTTCATTTTATTAGATACTTTACTAGACATAATGAAACCTCCTTATGTATTAACCACCAACGGCTTCTTTCATCACAATTTTTAGTGTCTGGTCACCTGTATTTTTGACCTGTTTAGCTTCAGTAGTATATCCTGCTTTAGTAGCTGTGACAGTATATGTATCGCCAATGCCGCTTAGTAGAAATTGCTTGGCATTACCACTGACTGGGTCAACTACCTCACCGTCAACGTCCGTTACAGTGATAAGAGCGTCCTTTGGCGTTACATCAACAGTAAGTAAGAATCCCTCTTGTAGAGTAACTGCGCCCTTTACAATCTTGAAAAAGCGCCCATCAAGACCAACGCCGCAATTACCACGACCCATAATAGGCGCACCAATCCCTTCACCTTCCGAACCACGCAAAGTGATATAACCAGCGCCACCAATTTTAGCCACGATAAATAATGCGCCATCCCAGAGCTGACCGCAAGTAGATACTGCTTTACTTCTATCAACAGTTGTTGCATTTGCATCACAAATCACACCGTTAATAATCTTGAGTGTGGTTGAATCTAGTCTTATGCCACCACAAAAATTGGACATATTTCATCATCCCTTTCATCTATATGTTCCCTCTCCAATAGAGGTAATATACACCGTCATAGCGGATGCGGCGCTATTTGTCAATGTAACACCGCTACCGCTACTTATTCTTTCACATTTCCAATTATTCAAATTAACTAGACCATTTATTGTTTCACCGGATGGATATACTGATACGAATACAAGACCACCGTGCATATCATCTGATACAATAAGTAGATATGCACCGTTTGATAATGGCACGTTTACGCTGGAATTTGCGCCAACCGTAACGCTTGATTTCCTGATAACATCACTCATAGATGCGTCTAAATACCCCTTATTTACAATATCAACATTCTGTGTAGGCGTACCCATCATTGAGCCAGTTCCATTGATTGTTAATGAACCGCCAACCATCAAATCGCCAGATATGTTACCGCCTGTCTGAGCCACTTTTGTATCTACATATTGCTTATTAGTCAAGTGATTATTCTCTGTAGGTACATTCTGATCAATGAGATGCCCCTTAGCTGTATATCGAGCCAAGCATAATGCCATACCACCATCTGATACTAGGCATACATCAGACTTATTGCCATTTTGCACATACGCCTTAATTTGGCCTTGATTGGCTGATTGCAGGGGCACTCTCGTGGCTACTTGGTCGTCCACATATTTCTTATTGGCTATACAACCATCTGAAGCTGGCGCATCGGATAGAATATCATTAGTCAAATAACCTAATGTAACAGCATGGGTGGATTGAGTAGGAGGTGCTATTGATAATGTGGTATACTCAGCGGACTTATCCGGTTTTACAAATGCTGCTCCACCACCTACTACGCCAGTTAGACGAGCGCCGGTTGTACCGCTCCTTTCAACAACTGCACCGAGATATAGATTAGCTTGCCCATCAATATGAATTTTCTGTGTATTGATGATGTTATTAGCCGCCATATCGATATTACCAGACATTGTTCCACCCTTTGTATCCAATAGTGCGGTCTGTTCTTTTGCCCATACTTTCCCAACAGAATCATATCTCAATGTTGTAACGATGTTACCCTCTACACGAGCAAATGAAACATCTGCGGCAGATGCAGCTATGAGCATATACGTATCACCGTCAAGAGTAGCAGTTACGGTACGATTTGCAATAACAGCTTGTGTAATTTCACGAATTTCAGTAAGTGTGGTAATCCCAGCTGTAGCATCTTGTCTAAATTTAACCTCAAGATTTCTTGTATCTACATATTTCTTGTTGGCAGCATGATTTTCACTGGTTGGCTCACCGGCTAAGGTTAATTCACCTTCCATATGCCCACCAGACAAAAGTAAATATAGTGACATATCTGTTTCTTTGTCTGAATCAGTCCAAGTATCACTATTTGCATCATGGTTATATTGAATTCCTCTGCTAACAATGCGCTGACCGCCAGTTTGTACTTCAACATGACCAAACAAGAACACCTCATTGCCGTTATCGGCAAATTGTACATTCATTAGAGGCATCTGAGCGCTATCATAGCGAATGACAATATTTTGTGCTTCGTTATATGCCGATTTTATTTGAATGAATGTTTTATCTGCTGTGTAAATTCCATTGCTGTCCTGCGCTGTCAGATTTATTACAAAATTTTTAGACGCTACAGGCTGCCACTTAGTAACAGAGCCATCATTGCTAAGAAAATGCCCCACTGTCTCGCTTGTCATAGGCGGCAAGCCCGTATCAATAGGTGCAGCATCGCTTGGTTGCTCTATTCACTCATGGCTTGCTTCATTATATCTGAAAAATTTAGCCGTATCTATTTCATAATATTCGTCGCCATTTCTTGCTGATATTGTTGATTTGTCGTCTTTCTCTAATCCGCAATATTGAGCATACCTATGTTTGTCATAATATGCTGGTCTAGTTAATGTAATCATTAGCGCTGTTCCTTTCCTTCAATCCACCTGTTATTTTCCTTGTCATAACGGTATATGCGTCCAGTATCTAGTTCAATGTAGCTTGCGCCGTTTTCTACATTACTTGGTTTAGTATCAATAGAGCGCCCTGTAAATTCGGGCGCTCTTGGATTGTCATATCCTGCTGGGCGATATAATGTTATCATATTATATCCTTTCTTTTACTCTGTTCTTGTGTAACTATTTCTATAAGTTACATCTTCTCCGTATTCATAAAATGTATAATCAGTAGAAACATTTATAATATTGAGATTTAAACCACACATGGCAGTTTTCTTAACCGCATCACTTCCAATGTCTGTGGCACTTCCAAATAGATTTTTCCCAATAAGGGTTGTAATTTTACTGTTACACCCATCTGATAATGAAGATTTTTCAACACACTTAAATCCATACGGTTTTGTATATAGATTGAGGATATCTTCCTTACCCATCGCTGTACCACCAGCATAAACCGGCGCGTATTTCTTAAGCAAATTTACCATTTCAGTTTCTGATGCTACTGGCATTTCCATAACTTTGAGGTTAACGTCTATCAGTTGTATATATTGCAAATATGAAATTGGAGTGAATCTAATATCATACATCGTTTCTCCAACCTGTAGACTTTTCATCTTCATAAAATCGTCTAGATTGATTAATAGCAGTTTGCTATAACTAGTCCCACCTGTCATCGTAAATGCCTTATTCATCCATTCGTCTGTTCCATATGTAAATACATTGTTTGATCGTGTAATATCACCATATAGGTTAAAATTACCGCCAGATGGCTTGTTGTTGTAATATTCAAAGTTGTATGTTTTTTGCATTTTTATCACTCCCACTATTATGCTATAACCGTCAAAAGAAACAGTAACTGATTCGCATTAAAGATCAAACTACTAGTTGAAAACAATCTCCATGGGATTGAATTAGACGTTGGATTATAACCCGTTTGAATATTGACAAACATTGGCAGAACGTCCTTAGAACCAACTGGAACAACTTGTAAATTCCAATACTTCCATGTGTTCATATTGCCAATTGATGAAGCAGAAGGAGTAAATGTATTGATAAGTGTTTTATACCATTTTCCATCATCGGTTGGTGTTTGTATATTGATACCATTTGAATTGAAACGTCTTTCAGTCAACACCTTACGTCCGCTTTTGTATGTAACAACTTCACAATTGTCAAGCACGTCTAATCCAATTACATAATCTTTAACGCCCAAATTTATTAGTGCTTGCTCTGCATTATCTGCTCCTGTACCACCCTTATCAACAGGTACAGCAGGATTTAACATTCTTGGACTAATACTAGTTGGCATTAGCAACTTGTGTGTATACTGACTAATTTTGCATTCATATTGAGATTGGGATTGGGGTGGCACTTTAGCCGGGTCAGCAATAATGCCACCAATTCTATCAGCGGTAGCAACGGATGGTTGTGGTAGTAGAACGTCATAATCCGTCCCGTTATATTCTTGCCACGTTACATTTTTACTAGTTCCCAATTATTATTCCTCCTCTTTAAAATAAATCTGCCCCTTCGTCATTTGTTCTGGCGGAGTTTTTGATACCTTTATTTTATCACTCTTGAAAGTGTCGTCCTTTAAATTTTGTAGATATGTTAAATTACTTGCTGACATATTATATACTGTTTCATTATATGTTGCATTAGCTATTCTTTCTTCGTTTGTAAGATAATAGTTTAATGCGGCTTGATAATTTCCGTTAAAGCAAAAATTGTAGAATTCTTTCCAATCTATTTTTTGAGAATTGTGAATGTCCTCTTTTTTAAAATAACTAAAGCTCATTGTTCGCACCGCCTTATTTGTCTATCTTAATCCAAAAATCGCCCTTCGCCTGAGTGATGGGTTGAGTTTCACTTACGATATATGCTGGACTATATTTTGCAAAGAAAAATTTCTGCAATGCGTAACAGGTATCGGTCAATACGTTAAAATCCTCAGATGTGATCAACTTTTTTTCTATCATTGGAATTTGCGACAATGCCTCACGCATCGCAACGATATCTTGAGCCAAAACGGCATCTTGATATGCTTTTAGATATACAGTGTCCGTGGTTGGGTCTATGTTCATTTTTTCATCAAATTCTTGTATTTGCTCTGGGAATGTTGTAGCCAATTTTTATCACCTCTATTTAAATATTTGGGTATAATGGATAATATGTTATAGCATTTATTGTTTGTTGCCCTGATTCTGACAAGTCAACACTTATAGATTTTACAATATATTTTTTCACTTCATCCTTGCCAAGCGGTTTATGTTCTATAACTTGATTAACATCCAAGAAGTGCAATGGAATACAATTAAATTGCACAGAATCATTCAATCTAGTATGTTTCCATAGCTCATAATCGGCTCGTTGTTGCGCTAGATTATCAGACATGATATTGTCGTATTCCCCTCCGCATAAAACCTGCGTTATCTTTCCAACTAGGCCGTATACATAAAATGGACTTTCTTTGTTTTTATCTTCTGATATTGCGTATGATTGTAGATTACCAAGGCTAATTACACAGTCTGGATGGGACGATTCATATTTGAATACATATGGGTGCGCTTCGCCAACCTCAGTATATGGCTTATCGCTTAGCATAGTTTGTTGATAATTTTCGTCAACTAATACATAATCGCCTATTTTTACATCATCTTTCCCAAGAATAGTAAAGTAGCACCATCCCGCAGCCGTGTTATTAAAGTCGAATCCATATAATGTATTGTCTTGCATTTCCGTTATGGATGGAAATTTTACTGTAAAATAATTACTGCCGCTTAACTTTGTAAATGTTGTTTCTGTAGAAAAATGTTGCACGTCCTTTGTTGCGCCATACACAACAATAACATTTTTAATATCAGAAAAATCAGTAGTTATCGTCTCAGATATTAAATTGTGCTTCAATACATCGTCAGCTAAAACAATCTGTTCGTTAGACCCTGTTGGTATTTTTTGATACCTGAATACTCCGTCAGTGTCAAAAAATATTTCATAATTTGGTAAAATATTTCTAAGCTTATCCAAAATATTATATACCGTACTTCCTTGCTCTATTTCTATATCATAGGGCACTTCCTGAATTGATCCGTCGACGTTTACACATTCTGAGATCACGCTTCTTTTGAATCCCGTAAAATCATTTAATATTGCAGTCATAACCTCTTTTACAGAGCTGCCTTGAGGGATTGTGACCGGAAGTCCTGGCAAATATCCATTTCTCAAACCAGTTAAAGCAGCCATCAAATCCACCCCTTGAAAAGAGATAGTATTCGTAGTTGCATTGTAATCCCATTTTGGAGAATTTATCATGTATATGCCATAATTCTCCCATACTGTTTCACCGGTTTTAAAATTGTCAATCCCACATTGTACCTTAATATATTTATCCAAATATATTTTACTGCCAGGGCTTATATCGAACGACGCATCGGTTACAATTAAAGATATGTCGCACGTTCTGCGAATATCAGATGTTGCGTTAATAGATATGCTTCCAGATAACACATTCCCAGTTATTTCCTCTGTCGTAAAAAATTGCCCAGTTTTATCATCTAGCTCTAACATATCAATTTTTATGTGTTGGTTTCTAACGGATTGCAGATAAACATCTCTATTCATATCTGATTACCCACCTCCTTTTGTTTTATCGCTTACAATGTAAATGGAATAATGCCGCAGTCCATCATATCCTTTTCGTTTGTCGCATCACCAATTTCCATAAAATTGAAAGATATGTTCATAATACCAGCATTGTAGTTATTATCGTATTCTATGGAAGGTGCGCCGGTGATTGCTATTAGCCACATATTCCCATTCGTATCTTTTAAAATTTTCGGTTTTCTATTCGTTAAGAATTTTAATATCTCATCTTTTTGCTTTGTTATATCTTGTTTATTAAATTCTTTAAGATCAAAATAGTTGCCAATAACTTTTGAGCTTACGGAACCAGCCTGATAATTTGTATCAGCGTTTGAAATATATACTGGATATTTTCTACCAATAGGCTCAAACGTCCCTACATTTATTTTTTGAGTCCCATTACCATATTTTACATCTGCCACCATTTCATAAGAATATGTGTTATCAGATAGAAATACATTCTTAAATTGCACTGTTACTGGATCATTTTGCACAGAAGATGACGATACACCAGATTTTAAAATTGGTATCACGCTGTATACGTATCTGCCACCATTTTTGCCTGCAAAATCTTTAAATATAAAGTCAAATTCTTCTATTGTTGGACTGTTTATCGTCTTTTCATATACTATCATTTTGTCGCCAGTATCAATATCTAGCCGCACAACCTTAATGGCAGATACATTGCTAATGGATTCAGTTAAGTTGCCAGCATTTAGTGTATTCATAAACTGTGCAAACATTATAGTTGAAAAATCCCATTTTAACGGATTGTCTGGATTTATATTTGTTGAGTATGTTCCATATATATAATCAAATATGGCGTTCCTTAATTTTACAGAATCAATCGTTTTCTTAACTGTAGGATTTGGATTTAATGCATTTGTACTTAAATATAAATCATATCCACATAAGGCTATCATTTATCCACCACCTCAAAAGATATATCGCATAAGTTATCTATTTTTCTAAATACTATTCTATAGTCTTTTGTCGCATCGGCTTTATTTATATAATCGCTTAATACTCTATAATAAAATGGGCCGTCTTTTATGCAAACTTCAGCACGCACTTTGTTTATATCTGAGATTCCTTCTTCGACATTTATTATGATATAACTATCTTCATTTTTCTTAGTCATCTCAACAATAGATTTTTCCGCATCACCATACTTATTTAACGGATAAAGGACTGGTGAATTAAATTTTATTATCAATGCAAAATCGCCATTTATCTCAAATCCTTTATCAAATATTACATAACTACCAGGCTCTACCAAAGAAACATAATCATTGTCTATATATGTGGGTGGCGAAGGATAAGCTTCACCTTCAAATAGAACCAATTCAGATTTTACAACAACAGCGCCGTTTTCACAAGTTGCGCTATTATCAATTATAAGCGGGAAATAATCTGATGCTTGAATATATTGCGCTATGAATGTTTTTGTTTTTATAATATTGGTATTGCCAACTGTAACAACATTTACTTCGACAACATATGTCCCATCATTTGCCAATTCAGTTTTAAATTGATATGACAAAGACTTGTCTTGAGAATACAGGATATCACCAGAATAGTCTAATTGTGTACCTATAGAATTCAATAGGCGGAAACTATATTTATTGATACTCTCCTTCTCTTTTTGTGAATATGTAAACGAACAAGTCAGCGTTGCACTTTCATGTGTAGTTTCTGGGCTAACTATTACGATCTCTGGATTTGTATAAGCTGTAACAATTTGAATATTTGATTTTTCTGAAATTTGCCCTTGATAATTATATGTCGAAACAGTTACTTCATATGTCACATCGTTACCAAAATTATCACCTGTTAAAAAATTTGCAGGCAACGTAATGGTATATTCAGACGTTGAAGATGATACGCTAGAAATATATGACTTTTGATATGTTTTATTTTGTACGTTTATGTTTAATATCGCCTTAACGGGCTTGTCGCCGCCAGAGGATATAAATGTAATGTCCTTAGATTTAGTAACATCAAAGGACGCAATGGGTTGTAGGCTAGGTGTTACGAGTGCCAATTGCATCATCTCCTTTATTTTATACTAGAAAATCATGCTTTTTTAATCTTTCGTTATATACGTCATTGATATTTGCAATAGCATGAACAGCTCGATTGTTCTTATATTGTGGATGTTCCCTACAATACGCTTCATACCCATCTATCTCTGTCAATACTTCAATAAATTCTTCTTTTGTATGCGGTATGTCTCGTAATATCTCATTATCAAAGTGCAATATACGTGTTCTACATTCATTTGCATTACGCATTTCGTACCGTTGTATTTGTGAATCTAATTGATTTTGTAGGCTTTCTAGCTTTGTAATAATCTCAGCGTTTATAGCCCTTCCAATTCCTTTTGCTAATGCAGACCATGGATTTATTTTAATTTTAGATACCTCAATCAATGACAATATAACAATCAATAATCCAGAGCTGCCTAAAACAATTCCTTGAATCGTCACTGTTTCACCTCCCCCTATATTTATACATCCCCGATGGCGATCCAGGCCATCTGGCGGGTCGAGAGCGTCGCGGAGCCGACGGCGGGGACGTTGACGGTGAAATTTGACGTCGTGACGGCGTCGTTAAAAACCGTGCAGATGACGCCATTGAACGGCTGGCCGATTATCACAATCGGCTTGGCGGTAAAGGTCGTGCCGAAGCTGATCGTCGTATTCTGCTGACCGGTGTTTTTAAAATTGACGGCGGACCAGCCGCAGACGATTTTTTTGCCTCCCAGGAGCTTCGTTTCGGCTCTGTTTGCCAGGTCGTATGCTTTTTTTACGGCGGCGGGGGTGGCTGCAGTGCCGCCGCCGGTGTCGGCGGTACTGAGGAT
>ENA-OYXW01000594-OYXW01000594.1-human-gut-metagenome-genome-assembly--contig:-NODE-594-length-10713-cov-6.116063_pt1 | contig 10713 bp, 5 predicted proteins | sample MGYA00243977_ERZ653436 | MGnify/ENA primary metagenome ERZ653436 (study PRJEB26926, sample SAMN06165001) | human gut metagenome | biome: ENVO:00009003; feature: ENVO:2100002; material: ENVO:00002003...
ATCTACACAAGGCTATTCGTCGGCAGCGTCAGATGTGTATAAGAGACAGCATTAAATTATAATGGAAAACATAACTGTTAATGTATTTGATGATGTGCTTTATTTAGCATGGGAATTTGTATATCTAATATTTTTCACTCGTTTTGTGTGCGTACACGGAAATTATAAGAATGCGTGTGCTATTTTAATAAGTATCTATTATTCTCATAAAAATTGTAATTGTTTCCTTTTAGAATAGAATATAAATAACAATAGTGATTTATATTATTTCACATTCACGGAAAAAATAGACTTTAAATTTTTGTTTAACTTAATATTTTATTATGAAATTTACAAATGAATTAAGAGGAGTGAAAAGCAGACTTCTTCTGTTTTCAGTGCTGTTACTGATACCGGTGATGATGTTTGCTCAGAGCATTACCGTAAAAGGTACTGTACTTGATTCGGCAGGTGAAGCCGTTATTGGAGCTTCCGTTGTGGAGAAGGGAAATCCTTCCAACGGAACCATAACTGATTTTGACGGAAAGTTTACTTTGGCCGTGTCTAAAGGAAAAAGAATTGTTATTTCTTTTGTAGGTTACGAAACGCAAGAAGTGGATGCGGTTACCGGAAAAGAACTGACAATTACGCTGCAAGATGATTCACAAGCGCTTGAAGAGGTAGTAGTGCTGGGTTACAGTAGCAGGGCTCGTAAAGATCTGACTGGCTCAGTAGGTTCCGTGTCTGGTGTGAAGATTGCTGCTGTACCAGTTACTTCAGCCGCTGTGGCTTTGCAGGGAAAAATAGCTGGTGTGCAAGTAACTACGGTCGATGGTGCTCCAGGGGCAGATATTAACATTCGTGTTCGTGGAGGTACGTCTGTGACCCAGAGCAATGATCCTCTTTACATTGTCGATGGTTTTCAGGTGGATAACATCAATGATATTCCTCCTACAGACATTGCTTCTATTGATGTATTGAAAGATGCTTCTATCACGGCAATCTATGGAGCTAAGGGCGGTAATGGTGTAGTGGTTGTTACTACTAAATCGGCCAAAGCTGGAAAAATACAGGTAAGTTTCAATGCCCATTTGTCTACTAGTCATTTGTCTAAAAAATTAGATTTAATGAATTCAGCAGAGTTTGCACGTTATCAATATGAATGGTCGGCGTGTAATGGTAGCCGTTCTAGCAATGCCAAATTTTTCCGTGCTAATTTTGGCAATCCGCAAGATTTGGATATGTATTATTCTTTGCCTACTCATGACTGGCAGGATGAGGTAATGGGAGAGAATCCTATCAATTATTCTACTAATGTAACTATTGGTGGAGGTACAGATAAGATGCGCTTCACTGCTTCTCTTACTCAAAGCGAAGATAAAGGTATTATTATGGGGTCGGGTGTGCGCCGTACCAATTTGAATATCAAGACAGCTATTGATATAACTAAAAATTTGACATTGCATATCAATCCTAAATTTACGTTTCGCCGTGATCAAGGAGCTGGAGGTGATAATATTGGTACAGGCGGTATTATTGATGTACTCCGTTATAGACCCACTAACGGATTACGTGAATTCGGATATATAGATCCTTCTTATGCTGACCCTGATGAAGAAGCATTGTTTACTTATACTAATCCGAAAAGTGATATTGCCATTAATCAACAGAATAAGTATGCTTATAACTATACTAATGCTATTTCATTGGAATGGAAGCCTGTTAAAGGATTGGTGCTTCGTACAGAAGCCACTCTTAGTTTAAACTGGAAAGATCAATATCGTTTTTGGGGTGCCTTGACAGGTGAAGGTACAAAAAATAATTCGTTGCCTGTAGCAAGTATTCAGAAAGATCAGTCTTTTAAATATATTTGGACTAATACGGCATCTTATGGCTTTTCTATTAAAGATAAGCATAATTTTTCCATGTTATTGGGGCAAGAAATTTATCATAGCCAAAATAAGAAGAACTTCCAAAAGAATCGTTATTTCCCACGTGCATTTGAGGCTGGACAGGCTTGGGATAATATGGGATTCGGTACACCGCAGGAGTCAACTTCATCACTTTCGACTCCAGATCGCACTGCTTCTTTCTTTGGGCAGGCAAGTTATAACTATAACCACAAATACTTACTCTCTGTAACTATGCGTGCTGATGGTTCCACTAAATTTGCTCCAGGTAATCAATGGGGATATTTCCCTTCAGTATCAGGCGCTTGGGTGCTTTCAGAAGAAAAGTTTATGGAAGATATAAAATGGATTGATCAGTTAAAACTTCGTGCAGCTATAGGGTTGGCAGGAAATAATCGTATCAGTGATGATATGTGGCGTTATTTATATACTGTTAATTCTACCGGCGGACCTGGATTTGGAGAAGCAACTCAGTTTGGAGAGCAATGGTATGGTAATCAAGGGGGTACTACTTTTGCCAATAAAAATATTAAATGGGAAACTACATTAACTCGTAATCTTGCTGCTGATATCACGCTTTTTAATGGTCGTCTCACTGTTACTCCGGAGATTTATTGGAATACGACGAAAGATTTACTTTATAAATCGGACATTCCTTCAGCAACTGGTTATGTAAGTCAGATGCAAAATATTGGACAAGTAACTAATAAAGGGGTTGAATTAACTATATCAGGAGATATTCTCAGTGGCAGGGATTATGTGCTTTCCGCAAATCTTTCTTTAGGTATGAATAAAATGAAAGTTGATAAATTAAATGGTACAGACAATGTGATTTGGGATCAGAATAACCGTTGGAAATCAAGTTACAATGATTATTGTTTGAAGGTGGGTGACCAAGTAGGACTTATTTATGGTTTTGTATATGATGGTTTATATTCAATGGATGAATTCTATTTTGATCCCACTAATAACTTGCAAGCAGTACCTTGGGGATCAACGGCCGCTGAAAACGGAACTTCGAAAGATGCACCTATTATGGATGCAGACGGTGTGGAACATCCAAAAACAATAATCAATCAGATTTCAGGAGATTCTAATTCAGGCATAGCTACTCTGCCGGGCAAAGTCAAGTTCAAGGATTTGAATGGTGACGGATATATCACAGAAGATGACCGTACTGTTATAGGTAATACCAATCCAAAAGTGCAGGGAGGTTTTGGATTGAGCGGACAATGGAAGGGTTTTGATTTTGCCATGAACTTCAACTTTATGCTTGATTTTGATGTGAATAATGCGACAGCTTACCAGCTTTCCTCATCCGAAAGCAATAAGAATAAGTTCTACAATGTGCTTTCCACATTTGCCGACAAAGGTTGGCGTTATACCCGTGATGGTGATGGCGAATGCTTGTACAAATGTTACTATATTGATGGTTCGTTGGATATGTACCGTGAATTAAACGAAGGTAGGACACTTTGGAATCCGACGGATGTGACAAAAAAAATAACTCATTCCTATTTTATCGAGGATGGATCGTTTCTGCGTTGTCAGGATTTGACTGTTGGCTATACGTTACCTGGAAATCTGACTTCTAAATGGGGAATTTCGAAAGTTCGTTTTTATGTGTCAGCCTCTAATTTGTTTATTATTACTGGGTATTCGGGTTATGATCCTGAAGTGGATATTCAGACAGGATTAACTTGTGGTATGGACTATAACCGTTACCCACGTAGTCGCAGTTTTGTACTAGGTACTAATATTACATTCTAAATTTGAAAGCACATGAAATTTAAAAATACTTTAATAATAGGATTAGCAACTTTGACTCTAATATCATGCAATGATTTCCTTGACGTGGATTCTCCATCAAGTTACAATGAGGACTTTGTGTTCAGCCAAGAAACAGAAATTAGCCGTGCGTTGAACGGTGTTTATGCTTCTATCTTGGTAGGTGATCTTTATGGCAGTGCCTATCAGAAAACTTTTAATTTGAACAGTGATGTTGATATGCAGATGTATACAGGTAATGTAGCAACCCATAATAGCTATGCACGTTTTGATTGTGACGATCAAGGTGGCGAAATTGATAAATATTGGAGAGCTTCTTATAAAGCTATTGAAGATGCTAACCGTTTTATCCGGGGTGTAGAAACTGGTCCGCTTTATAATGAAGAGAATACCGCTGTTATGCAGATGTTGGGCGAAGCCAAGTGTCTTCGTGCTATGGTTTATCATGATCTGGTAGTGATGTTCGGGGATGTTCCTTTCACTTTCCTGCCAGCCTCACAATTAGGTGATAATTATGTGATTCCTGTAATGAATCGCGAAGAAATCCAAAATAAACTTATTGAAGATTTGCAGGATATTGCTCCTAAGATGTCTTCTACTACAACAACAACAGTAGAACGTGCGTCTAAGGAGTTTGCTTGGGCATTAATTGCACGTATTGCATTGACTGCCGGAGGTTATTCACTTCATCCGGATAAAAATAATGCAAATAGTTATGGTGTGATGAAACGTCCGGAAGATTATCAGAAGTATTATCAAATCGTAAAAGAATATACTAGCCTGGTTATTGCTTCGGGGACACACTCTGTAGGCACTTCTTATCAAGATATTTTTACCAAGGAAAGCAATTTTGAAATTATTGCTAAAGGTGATCCTATTTTTGAGATTCCTTTTGCTAAGGAGTCTACAGGTAATACAGGGTATTCTCAAGGACCTACATCAACCGTTAATGAAGGAAAGACATTGGGTAAGAATGTATGGGGAGAATCTAAAGGTGATATACGTTTGAGTGCTTTTTACCGTTATTCATTCGATGAGAATGATAAGCGTCGAGATTTTATTAATGGACTTTGGTATTATGGTAACAGTGCTAATAATGCTACTCAGGATTCTTGTATGATTCGTGCGGATTATACTGTCCATAATAATAAATGGTCTAAATTGTGGGCGAATGCGGGACAGTTTACCAATTTGAGTGCCAGTAATACAGGTATTAACTTCCCTTATATGCGTTATACGGATGTTTTGTTGATGAATGCCGAAGCTGTTAATGAGTTGGAAGGACCTACTGCCACTGCTCAGGAGTCACTTCGTCAAGTCCATGCACGGGCATTCGATGACCAAAGTGTTGTTTCTGCCTATATTGCTCAGGTGGCTTCTTCTAAAGAAACTTTTTTGAAAGCCGTGCTTGATGAACGTAAATGGGAGTTTGCGGGTGAGAATATGCGCTGGAGAGATCTTGTCCGTAATAATCTTTATGGACAGGAAATTGTTTATAGTTTTTTGCGCTATCTTTCTGTAGGAATGTCTAATGCCGGTTCTTCTACTGGCTTCGAAGATGATATAGCTGAACATGATGGTAGTGCTTATTTGGATGATCTTCCCGAATCTATGTATTACCATGTTCTTCCACAAACGGTTGAATGGCGTGTGGATGTAAATCAAGTTTATGGCTATCCTTATCCCAATAAGATATTGGATATGCTCTATATTTATAATCCTTACAAATCAGCTAATCAACCAGCGACAGCTTTGGTAGCTGTTGATGGAGCAACTTGGAAGATGGCGGAATTTTATCAGTGGAGCAATGATTCAGAGCCTACTAACCAATGTAAATATTCATTCTATGGATATATTCGTCATACAGAACAAGGAATGATTGTGTTGGTCAAAGATGGAACAGAATCACCACTGGATGGTAATTCTGTTCCTGAGGTGAATGATTTACCTCCTGTACGTTATATTTTACCTTATCCTAATGCGGCTATCCAACGCTCAGCAGGTGTATACAAGAACTATTATGGCTATAAATAATTTATAAAAGGACAGAATGATGAAAAAAATATTTTTATATGCATTAATGTTATTTTCAGGTTTCTCATGTATTTCGTGTTCTGATGATGAGAAAGGAATGGCAAATATAGATAGAGAATGGATGACTATGTTCATTTGTGATAATAATAGAGGAAAAGGGGATGACTATGCTTATAATTGTAAAGCAGAGGGACCGAATGGCAATGATATTCATCTTTATTGGTATGGAGTGAATAACTGTGCGGGCTACCAGATTCGTCAGGCACTACAGCCAAATGTTTCGGGTGGTGCAGATGCTTGGGGTACATCTGCCGAAAACGGTCTTTTGTTACTAGATACCATTGTAGGACCGGAGGTCCTTGATTTAGTTATTAAAGATCAACAGTATTCCACTGATTATCGTTTTGCTATTCGCGTGTTATCAACAAAAGATGATAATGTGACTGATTTTTCACATGCATCCAAATGGTATGGACATGGTGATGGCAGACAGTGGGCAGAATGGATGGGCATTACCACTTCTGATCGATATGCAACTCCATTCTGTGTCTATGTAGATGCTTCTAAGACTACACAGACTACTATGCGTGTGATGTTGAATCGTGCTTTCAAAACTGTAACAGAAGGGGTATCAGACGATGATAAGGCTATTTATCGTGAAAAATTTCAGCTTGATGCTAACGATAATTTTGTTTATCAGTGGTTGGAAGTAGATCCGTCTCCTAATAATCCTGAATCAACAGTGAATGAAAAATGGAGAAAATATAAATTAACCGATGAGGATTTTGAAAAGGGATATGTAGATATTGACGGACTTCAGAAAAACTCTGTTTATGTGATTAATGTTCGCAACGAGAATGTGAAGGTAAAATGGGATGCATATTACAATACTTGTTCTGCCCGCTCAGACGGAGAACCGGGAGAGCCTATTTTAGTAACTCATGACTTAAGTGCTCCAAGTCGTGACCGGTTTGATTCAGATGAAGCTTATCAAAATGCTTTGATACAGCACGAGGCTGCTCTGAAATACAATGCAATGCGTATTGATTTCCTTTTAACAGACTTCATTTCCGATGTAAATTTAGCCGAAGGACAGACTTATTATTTGGAAGGTGGAAAGACTTATTGTATGTTTGATAATTTAACTACCTGCAAAGGTTTTGTTCTTCGTACTCGTCCTGAGGATGTAGCAGCAGGTAAACGTGCTAAAGTATTGTTAGGTGGTATGCATATGACAGGTACTAATGTTAATTCTATGAATTTGATGTTCGGGCGCCAGCCACAAGCTGGAGAAGGAGGAGAAATTTATATGAAGATGCTCGAATTTTATGATATTGATTTCGATTGTCCAATGGCTCTTACTTATGGTGATAATGTTGCCGGTTTGGGTTCGGCTACAGGTAATTATTTCATTAATATGTTTTCTAATGGTATGGCTGTACATTTGGAAAGTTTTGTGGTGAAAAATTGTACTTTCAAGCGTCTGGTACGTGGGTTCATTCGTGAGCAGGGGCCTAATTACAAAATTTGGGATCATGTCTTGATAGAGGATAACCAGTTCTTTGACTGTGGCTATTATAGTAATGGTGCCGGAGGTTATCCATGGATTGCCGGTTCCGGGAATAATGCGAATTCTAATTTATATAAGGACTTTGTGGTTCGTGGAAACACTTTCTATGATTGTCCGTTCCCTTCATTTTTCAGTGAAACCAAGCAGAGTGCATGGAAGGGAGGGGCATGGAATATAACGTTTGAAAACAATACTTTGGTTAACTGGAACACTCGTGCAGCAGGAAATATTTTCAATATGCGTAATATTCCAGATGGAAGTACTTATACGGTGAAAAATAACCTGATTGTTTTGACCAAGCAGGACGGTGATGTCCGAAAGATGACTATGGCAGGAGCTGATATCCGTAAGACAATGACTATGGCAGACGGTACAGCCGGACATGTGACATTGAATTTTGACAATAATTATTCTACAAATACTTTTTTATCCAACGGACAAATTTTTAGCAATAATCCATGGACTGCGACTAAAAATAATTTTGGCACCTTGGTCAACAATGGTTCTGCTACTTTAAATGGAACATTGGAAGTTCTTGTAGATGATATTTCTCCATTAGAACTGATGGTAAGTCCAAATCCACCACATAAGGCTACTGCTGATAACGATCAATATATGCATCGTGCAGATGCACTTGATGGTACGGCTGGAGAGCATGGTGTAAACTTGTATTACAATCAGACAGGTAAAGTTATGGAGTCAAAAATTTATCAGTTGAACATTGGTGCGGCTAAATGGCGTAATGGTTCTGTTAGATAGCAGAATGGGGTTTGATAAGTTTTATAGTTATTATAATGTGAATGTCTTCTGAGAATCTTTGGATTTTGAAAGACAGATATTTGATAGAAAAGCCGATCTGTGATAGATAGGCTTTTTTATGTATAGGTAAAGGGGCAGAGTATCAAAAATTGTATAGGTTTGATGATGTCTGTGCAAAATCTGCCTGAAAAAGACCAAATATTCTCTGTATTCAGATTGGAAAACGCATAATTTTGTTTGCTGGTTTTTATCAAAACATATAGGAATAATGAAAAATACATTCAAAAAAGTGTTTATTGGCTTTATGGCTTTTGCCATGGCAACCGGCTCCTTTGCGCAGCAAAGAGCTCATAAAAAGGATAATGAGTCGTATCCTAAGGAATGGAAACAAATAGCACGTATGGAGCAGGATTCTTTCTTTCTGACAGATGAAGCTCGGCGGATTGCTGAAAATGTATTGGCTTTTCAACGCTGTACGGGCGGTTGGCCGAAGAATATAGATATGGCCCGCCGCATGAATGATAAAGAGCTGGCTAAAGTGATAAAGGATAAATCACGTCGTGATGATTCTACGATAGATAATAATGCCACAACTGCCCAGATGATTTTTTTAGCCCGTCTTTATAGGCAGACTAAGGATATACGTTATCGGGATGCTTTCCTTCAGGGAGTGGAATATTTGCTGAGTGGTCAATACGAAAACGGAGGATGGCCGCAATTCTGGCCCGGTCCGCGTGGTTATCAGGTACATATTACTTTTAATGACGATGCCATTGTCAATACATTGAATATGATACGTGATATGATGAATCACAAAGCGCCTTATGAGGATGATTTGATAGACAAGGCTTTGTGTGTACGTTTGGGAAAAGCCTTTAATAAAGGAATAGAGTGTATACTGGCTACACAAATTATAAAGGATGGAGAACCTTCAGTGTGGTGTCAGCAGAATGATAGGGAAACATTGAAGCCTGCACCGGCACGTGCGTATGAGTTGCCGTCTTATTGTTCGGCGGAGAGTGCCGGAATTGTGCGTCTGCTCATGGAATTACCTGCACCCGACGCACGCGTGAAGCGGGCGGTTCACGGAGCCATGAAATGGTTTGACAGGTATAAACTTACCGGTTTGAAATGCGAGCGTATCGTGCTGGCAAATGGTGAGCGGGATACTCGTCTTGTGGAAGATCCTCAAGCCAAGCCTATTTGGGCGCGTTATTATGATTTGAAATATTGTGAACCGTATGTATGTGACCGTGACGGGCTGCCACGTCGCCATTTGGAAGAAATAGGAACAGAACGTCGTAACGGATATAGTTGGTACAATAGCAGACCGGCTGAGCTTTTTGCCATATACAATGCATGGGCGGACAAATATGATCCGAAGCATAAAGTGGCAATCAGTCTGGCAACCAAAGGAGCGAATGAAAACGGGCTTATTGAAATGTATCGTCGTCCCATGGCAGAGCGTACGGCTTTTGATGTGGTGGTAAAGCCGGGAGAGAGTATTCAGGCAGCTATTGAAAAGGCTCCGGAAATTCCGACAGTACCTTTTAAAATCTTATTGTTGAACGGAACGTATCATCAAAAAGTGATTATTGACAGGCCTAATATTGTTTTGGTGGGGGAAAACCGTGACAGTACGCGGATTGTCTTGGCTGAAACAGCCCAGACACGTGCCATCACGGAATATCATGGACGTCCGGTAGGCAATGGTGTCATTGTGTTGCAGGAAGGTGCGGATGATTGTGTTATTAGCGGACTGACTGTTTACAACAATTACGGAACTGCCGTTGAAAATACGACCATCCATCAGATGGCGATTTTTGGACGTGCCACTCGTACCATTATCATCAACAGTAATGTATGGGCCGATGGAAACGATGCCCTTTCCTTGTGGGCGCCCGGAAGCAATGGTATGTATTATCATGCCGATCTCTATCTTCGTTGTCCGGGTGTGGATTTTCTTTGTCCTCGCGGATGGTGCTATGCCACACGCTGCCATTTTTATGGTGATAGCCGTGCCATGATTTGGCATGACGGACGAGGTGACAAGAACAAGAAACTGGTTATTACCAATTCTTCATTTGATGCTAAGACACCGACACTTTTAGGACGCTATCATCATGATTCCCAATTTTATCTCATCAAATGTAAAATGTCGAAGAATGTGCTTGACGGGAATATTCATTATGCTTATTCGGATAAAGTGCTTGATCCCTGTCCGTGGGGGCTACGTACCTATTATTATGGTTGTACCCGTGAAGGAGGGCATAGTGGCTGGTTAAACGATAATTTGAAGGAGGCGGAGAATGCTCCGGAGTTTCATGGCGTTACCGCCAAGTGGACATTCAATGGCAAATGGGACCCCGAACAACGTATCAGAGATCTTTGGAATGTGTTGGCCTACTAAGTTAATTTTATGATATGAATATGAAAACTATTTTATGCTGTATTGTTTTTTTGTTTGTGTCAATGTTATCTGCTGTTGCCCGACAGCAGGAGAAGCCCCGGGTTATTGTCACTACGGATGGTGAGATTGACGATCAAAGTTCTATGATTCGTTTCCTTATGTATTCTTCTGATTATGATGTCGCAGGTATTGTTCAAGTCAATGGGGTACAGAAACTGTCTCTTATACACATCTCCGAGCCCACGAGACGCTCATGAATCTCG
>ENA-OYXW01000595-OYXW01000595.1-human-gut-metagenome-genome-assembly--contig:-NODE-595-length-10688-cov-4.412301_pt1 | contig 10688 bp, 9 predicted proteins | sample MGYA00243977_ERZ653436 | MGnify/ENA primary metagenome ERZ653436 (study PRJEB26926, sample SAMN06165001) | human gut metagenome | biome: ENVO:00009003; feature: ENVO:2100002; material: ENVO:00002003...
AGCTGTCCCCGCGTGCGGGGAAAGTGGCTGCGAATGCAATGAGCAGACGAAAGGGGAACGACTTAAAGCTGCCAAGTGCCGCGAGCTGTTCCCCCCCTCAGTCGGCTTACGCCGACAGCTCCCCCGCACGCGGAGGCGCCTTTTAGTGCGCTTTACAAACTCCCGTATAAAACAAACAACGGGGACGGCTTCCCGTACCCACAGCTTCACAATCTCTCCCGCTCACCCGCCTTCAGGCGGATTTCACATTGCGAAAGCAATATTTCACTGCGCATCCGCGCAATTTCACCCTGCGTCAGCAGGATTTCATCGCGCGTAAGCGCGCTTCCCCCTACCTCCTCCTGTTATTCCCGCGGCAGCGGTTGCGGCACGAGGGCTGCTGCTCGATGGGCGGTATCGGCTTAGGCGCGGCTGTGGGCTGCTCATTGCGCACATATGGGCGGGGCACGAACGGCTCCGCATTTGCGTCCGGCGGGGTGAAAAGGCGGTTCGCGCGCTCAAGCAGGGCGCGGCCTACGTCGCTTTTCGGCTCCGTTTCGCCGTCCTCGGCGCTGTTTTGCACGGGCGCAGGCCGATATTGTTCCTGCGGCGCTGTGGGCTCAGCGGGGCTGACGGGCGGCAATAACTGCGGCTCCTCCCGCGCGGCTGCGCAGGGGCAGCTCTGCCGCTTCTGTTCGCCCTGCCGCCGTGCTTCCTCCATGCGCACGGCTGTAAACGCGCGCTCCCGCGCGGCCGCGCTTATGCCGTAAAACGCCGCGCCCGCTATTGTTCCATCCATCAATATTATCGCGCCCGCAACGTCGCTTGCCGCAACGAAATAGCCCGCGCCGTCCGCATCGGCCCGCATTACCCGCCCGCGCCTGAGCATTGCGTAAAGCGTTACGCTTCCCGCCTTGCGGCATTGGAACATTGGCTCAAGCCGCGTGCCGCCCTGTACGCAGCTCAGCTTCAGCGTGCCGCGGCAGGCGGATGAATTGATGCTCCTTACGGGCAATATGCGCGTTTCTGCCATACGATACTCTCCTTATCGCGTCCAAACGGGCGCGTTTTATAATAATAAGTATATTTAACGGCGCGGAATTTATGATATAATCATAATCGGATAGAAACCGCACAAGGAGGCTTTACAATAAATGGAAGCAAAGGCTGAACCGCGCAACGAAAAGGGCCAAACGCTGGCCGAATTCCTTGCCGCATATGATGAAAACAAGTACCGCCGCCCGTCCGTAACGGTGGACATGGTGGTATTCACGCTCAATGAGCGGGGCGAGCTTTGCGTTATGCTTATACGCCGCCGCAACCATCCCTTCATAGGCCGCTGGGCGCTGCCGGGCGGATTCGTTGAAATGGACGAGGAGCTTTCCGCCGCCGCAGCGCGCGAATTGCAGGAGGAAACCGGCGTTACCGGCATACCGCTTAGGGGCTTCGGCACGTTCGGCGCGGTTGACCGCGACCCGCGCACCCGCGTGATAACCTCCGCATTCTATGCGGTTGCGCCCATGGGCAGCATTGCGCCCCAGGCCGGGGACGATGCCGCGGACGCAAAGCTTTTCACAATAAATACCGAGCTTGAAGCATACAGCGCAAGCGCCGAGCGTTACCGCATAACGCTCACAAACGGGGAGGAAACGCTGCATCCCAGCGCGCTGATACGCTATGACGAACTGGGCTCCACGGAAGCTATGGCAGTACCCATAGGGCAGGGCGAGCTGGGCGGCGACCATGATTTGATACTTTTCAGCGCAATGCGCGCATTGAACGACCTTCCCCGCGAAAGGGCGGCGCTGGTGCTGAGCAAGAATCATCCGGATATGTTTGTTGACGCCATGCGCGCGCTGGACGTTGCGCTTGGCGCAATACCCGAAAGCAAATGAAAAGAAACGCAGTATATACGGCGCTGCTTACAATAGCATCGCTCCTTATAATAACGGCCGTGCTTTTCACCAGTCTGCAATTCTGCATGAATCAGCGGGACTGGTACTATAAAACCTATGTAAAATACAATACGGACAAGCAAACCATGATGAGCAACGAGGATATGACAGAGGCCATATTCCGGCTTGTAGATTACATGGAGGGCCGCGTGGACAGCATTCAGCTAAGCGTTACCGAGGCCGGACGGGTGGTTGAAATGTATAACCGGCAGGAGATAGACCATATGGTGGACGTGCGCGCGCTGTATCAGGCGTGGCGCGCCGTGCGCACATACGGCGGCATACTTGCCGTAATAATAATCGCCGTATGCATGGCTACGCTGCAAAAGGGTGAACGCATAGGTATGCTCTGCCGCGCCTTTTTGATAGCGGCGGCTGTATTCGGCGCGGTGCTTATATTGCTCGGCATATGGGTGGCGGTTGATTTCAACAGCTTTTGGACGGAGTTCCACCATCTGTTTTTCACCAACGACCTTTGGCTTATGGATTACGCCACATGTCGCATGATACGCATATGCCCGCTTCCGCTTTTTAACGAAATTGTTGTGCGCTTTGCGCTTATATTCCTGATCCCGTTTGCGCTTATGCTTGCGCTTGCGGTATGGGGCAGAAGAAGGAGCCGGACGAAATGAATTATTATGAAAAGGCGCTGCTTGGCGCGGAGGCTTACCGCCTAAAGGATAAGCCCGTAATGCTTGCGATAGAAAGCTCCTGCGACGAAACGGCGGCAAGCATAGTGCGCGGCGGACGCGAGGTGCTGAGCATGAGCGTGTTCACGCAGATTCCTATACACCGCAAATACGGCGGCGTTGTGCCGGAGCTTGCCTCCCGCTCCCATGTGGAAAAGGTGGGCAGCGTTGTTGCGGACGCGCTGGAGCAGGCGAATTTAAGCATAGCGGACGTGGACGCCGTAGCCGCCACATACGGCCCCGGGCTTGTGGGCGCGCTGCTGGTGGGCCTAAGCTACGCAAAGGGGCTTGCATACGCCGCGAACAAGCCGTTTATAGGCGCAGACCATATCGCGGGCCACATTGCGGCGAATTATTTAAGCTATCCCGATTTACAGCCGCCGTTCGTATGCCTTGTTGCAAGCGGCGGGCACAGCCACATAATCCTGGTCGAAGGCTATAACAGCTTTAAGCTATTGGGCTGCACGCGGGACGACGCCGCGGGCGAAGCGTTCGACAAGGTGGCCCGTGCGCTGGGGCTGAATTATCCCGGCGGGCCGGAGCTTGAAAGGCTTGCGCGCGAAGGCAACGCCAATGCTTATTCCTTCCGCGGCGGCTTCAACGAAAGCGACAATCTTGATTTCAGCTTTTCCGGCATAAAGACGGCGGTAGTCAATCTGATGCATAATGCGGAACAGAAGGGCGAAACGCTTAACCGCGCGGATATTGCCGCAAGCTTCCAGCGCAGCGTTGTGGATACGCTGTGCCAAAAGGCGGTGCATGCCGCCAAGCTTAACAATGTCAGCACGCTTGCCCTTGCGGGCGGCGTCAGCGCGAACACCGCCCTGCGCACCGCGCTTGAAAAGGCGGCGCGCCGCGCGAACCTGCGCTTCTGCCGGCCGGACATGCGCTTCTGCACGGACAACGCGGCAATGATAGCCTGCGCCGCGCACTACGCGCTGCTTGAGTCCGCCCCAAGTGAGTTGAGCCTGAATGCAGAGTCGAGTAAGGAGCTGGCGGAGTAAGCTGAGAGAAAATAAAAAAGTAAGGGGACGGGAGGCCGTCCCTTAATTATTGCCGAAAGTTTATAAGATGTGGAGTAGGGGCCGTCATTGGCGGCTCGCCGTAGCTATGTTTGAGTTGTAAAGCGCACCAAAAGGCTCCCCGGACGGGGTTCGGAGTTGAGCGCCGCCAGTGGCGGATGAAGCGAAACGGAGAACGGGCAGGAACAGGGAGAATTACGAACGGCAGTGAGTAAGGCGACCTTGTTCCAACCTGGGCTCGGTTTAGCTATTGACTGAGGGGTTAAAATTAGGAGAAAATCAAATATGCCGCCCGGCATCTGCCGGGCGGCATTGTCTATCGTATTCCGAACGGCCGGAGGGGGGGATGACCGCGTGGAATACGGGGGAGGGATGACAATATCGGGTTTAGTTTTCAAAATAATCCTTGACCACGGCCGCGCCGCCGTCAACAAACAGCTTGCCGCGGGCAAACAGCCTATCCACGCGGTAATCGCCGCCAAGCACCATTATGTCCGCATCGGCGCCAGCACGGATAACGCCCTTTTTGCCGGCAAAGCCCGCCACGCGCGCCGGATTTTCCGTGAAGAACGCAAGCGCCGTTTCAAAGGGAACGCCGTATATCTCCTTCAGTCGCCTAAGCTCGCACAGCAGCGTTTCGGGCGTTGTGTATGTTATGCCGGTGCAGCTGCCGTTTGCGTCGAACTTGGGCTGGCTGCCGCATGCATCGCTGCTCATGGTTATGCGCGCGGGGTCCGCGCCCTGCTGCAGCGCGGAGTATACCGCCGCCGCCGTTCCGTTTTCGCTTTCAACGGTGTCCGCCGTAAAGTCCGCCGTGCCGCCCATTTTGTTGAACTTCACCGCGTCGCTTATCAGCGCGGCCGTGCGGCAGCAATGCGTTGGCAGGAACGTATCTGCCGGCAGTTCGGAGTTCTCCACCGCGTCAAAAAGCGGCTTCAGCCTGTCCTTCCCGCTGCCTACATGTATTATGACGTATCCTTTTTTGCCGCTGAGCATGCTGCTCACGCGCACCTCCGTGCCAAGGCGCGCCAATTCCCGCCATGTCACGTTTGAGCCGCGGTGGTCCGATATGGCTCTCTTCACGCCTATCATTTCGCCTATCAGCGCTATGTCCCGCGCAACGTCTCCCGTAAGGGTGGGCGAAGGATAGCGATAATTTCCGGTAACTATTCGGCAGGTCAGCCCGTAATGCTCCAGCGCGCGGCATTTGAAAAGCAGGTTTTCAAGGCTTCTTGATATTCCGTCCGTGCCGAGAGGGCTTACCACGGTGGTAACGCCGTTTAGCGTCAGCTCGCTCAGCCTTATTTCGGGCGTGCGGGAAACGGGGCCCTGTTCCCCGCCGCCGCCGGTTATGTGCACATGCGTATCCACTATGCCCGGGCATACGGCCGCGCCGTTTATGTCGTATACTTCAATTTCGGGCGCCGCCTGCCATGCGGAAAGATCGTCAGCAACGGCGTGTATCCTTTCGCCCATTATCAATATGTCCTTTTTGCCGGCGTACTTCGGCGCATATACGCTGCAATTCTTCAGTAGTTTAAGCATAGTGCCTCCCAAACCAGATTTTATGTCAATTCTCCGCTTTTTCCGCGTAGTTAAAACTGTCCAAAAAGTCCATAACGTCCTGCTCGTTCGCCAGTATTTCGTCGAACCCGCTGCCCATCTGTATGGCTATGCAGGAGGTGAGTATATTTATAAATGAAAGCGTCGCCACCTGCGAATTGTAAAAATACCGCGCGCCCGTGCGGCAAAGGAAAACGCTGTCCGCACCTGCGGCCGCGGGGGAATCCATGCTGTCTGTCACGGCTATTAGCGGAATGTTCTTATAGCGGCAGTAGCTTGCGGCGTTCGCGCAGGGTTCATAGTACGGCGGGAATGAGAACAATATGGCCGTGTCCCCCTCCTGCATGGCGGCAAGTATTGTGGACACGGTGTTGCTTTCGCCAAGCTGCACCGCCGTGGCCTGTATGCGCAAAAAGTTGAGCCGGTAGCAAAGATAATCCGCAAACACATAGGATCTATCGTGCGCAAATACGAATACGCGCTCCGATTCAAGCAGCCTGTGCGCGCAGTTTACCAGCATTTGTGCGTCCAGCTGCGCTATGGTGGCGTTAAGGTTGTTCTGCTCGTCCGCGCAAACCTTGTTCAGCAGCTCCTCTGCCGTGCCTATGCGGTTATCCGGGTGCAGGCTCGGCGCGCTGAGCGTTGCCGCGCGGAATGCGCCCTGAGTATGCTGCTTGAGCGCATCCTTGAGCGCAACGAAGCTATCGTACCCCAGCGCCCTGCAAAGCCGCAGCACCGATACTTCAGAGCTCCCCGTGCGCACGCTCAGCTCCTTGAGCGATAAATAGGAAGCTTCGTCCGGATTATCCATTATATACTGCGCTATGGACTTCTGCTTGCTTGTTAGGCCGGCCATGGCTTCACGGATGGACTCTGTTACGGACATACTTCCTCCCCAAAAACTGGAATCTTAAAGTGTTCACTTTATTATATGCTAATAAAATCAAAAAATCAAGCATGATTATGCCCGAAATAACATTTTTTGGGCAAAAATGTTGAGCTTTCACTTTACAATCGCATCTGTTTATGTTAGGATACATGCAAGGTAAGCCGAAAGGTATAAACGAACGGCTTATACCATATCAAATCTTTAAGGAGAATAGGCATGAAAAAGACGATCGCTTTGTTATTGACGCTTGTGATGCTCTCTTGTATTGTTGCAGGATGCAGCGGCAACCAGAACAACAATGCGCCGCAGGATAACGATCCGGCAAACACCGCTGCGCCCGCGCAGACAGATGAGCCGCAGGTGGTTTACGAAAAGACCTATAAGTCAACTTTTTCCACCTCCATAACCTCCATGAACCCGTACTGCACGGAGTTCACGTCGGACTACAACTTTATTTCCAATATCGCGGAGGGCCTTGTTGAAACCGACATATACGGCCGCCCCTCCCCCTGCATGGCGGAAAGCTGGGAGCATAACGATGATTTTTCCGTTTGGACGTTCCATATCCGCCCCGATGTATATTGGGTGGACTGCAGCGGCAGCAAGACCGAATATAAGGTGACTGCGGACGATTTTGTTGCAGGCATACGCTATATTGCCGATCCTGCCAACAACGCCAGCGGCATCAGCACCATAAGGAACGTTATAGCGGGCCTGTATGATTATTACTACGCGCTTGTGGATATAGACGACGGCACGGACATAGGCAAAACCCGCGACGAAGTGGTCGCCTCCTTTGACGAAACCGTGGGCGTGAAGGCCGTTGACGAATACACCGTTGAATACACCCTTTCCGGCCCCTGCCCGTATTTCCTTTCCTATGCGCAGCTTGATATGACGCTGCCCGTGGAGCAGGCGTTCCTTGACAGCGTGGGCGAGGATTTCGGCACCAGCAAGGAAACCATGCTTTATAACGGCGGTTACTACATTTCCGCTTGGGATCTTGATAAGCAGTTTGTGCTCACCAAGAACGAAAACTACTGGGATCTTGACAAGCTTACGCTCGATACCCTGCAATGGGAATATGTTTCCGACAGCATTTCAAGCCTTGAAATGTTCCAGCGCGGCAACATAACCGGCACGTCCCTCACCTCCGAGGAAGTTGCCAGCATACGCGGCGGCGAATGGGAGGACTATGTATATCTTTCCGAAAAGACCGTTACCACCTATTGGTACAGCTGGAACTTCCAAACCAAGAACCCCGAAATGGCGGCCGCAGTGCAGAACGAAAACTTCCGCAAGGCTGTATTCAGCGCGATAGACGCAATAACCCTTTCCGCCATATGGGAGCCCAACGACCCCGAATTCTTCTGCCGCTATACGCTGCTGCCCGAAAACGCCATATTTGACGACGACGGCAAGGATTATACCGATTACGGCAACCTGCCCGCCTATCGCGATACCGATCCGTATGACGTTGAAAAGGCGCAGGAATACCTGAAGGCCGCAATAGCCGAGCTGTGCGAGGCGGACGGAGTGACGCTCAAGGGCGTAACGCCGGGCCATGTTGACATGCTGCCGCTTACCGAGTTCGATTGCGACGGCAAGCTGCCCATAGACATTGTGTATTCCTCCAGCTCCTCCGACAGCGACATGAAGAAGGCCACCCTTGTGAAGAACATGCTGGAAACCTACCTTGGCAAGGAATACGTCAACGTTATCCTTGCATATTCGTCCAACAGCTTCTCCGCCGAGGTGCTCGATCTTGGCAACTGGGATTTGATGGACGACAGCTACGGCCTGCGCTATGCCGATCCTTCCGCCAACCTTAACCGCTGCACCAGCGATTATGACATAACCGATTCCGGTTATTCCATACCCGAGTTTGACGCGATGATAGAAAAGGCCGGCGCAACATATGACCTGAGCGAGCGCTATGCCGCCTATGCGGACGCGGAATGCTATCTGCTGGAGCATGCGTATCTCAAGCCCTATATGTCCGGCGGCGGTTCATATAACATGACGCGCCTTGTGCCCTATACCGTACCCGGCGGCTACTTCGGACTGAGCCGTTACAAGATGAAGGGCGCGCTGATACAGAGCGAACCCGTTACCAAGGCGCAGCACGAGCAGCTGAAGGAAAAGTACGAGGCCGAAAAGGCTGCCCTTGCCAACAACTGATAAACCGATCGTACTTTCCTCAATAAAATAAAATCCATTTGCGGGGGTGGGGCAGCCCACCTCCGCGCGTATAATTGCCGGGCAATGCGCCCGAACAGAATAAAAAACACCCAAACGAGGTTTTACCATGACAAGATACCTGCTTTCCAAATTGGGGCAAGCTATCGTAACGATAGTGCTTGTTGTGCTGGTGGTATTTGCTCTGCTTCGCTTTATGCCTACCGCGGGCTATTTTTCCAAGGAACAGTATAAGGAAATGAGCGACGCCGAAAAGAACGCATATCTGCGCAATATGGGCGTGCTTGACCCCCTTCCTACTCAGCTTTACAATTTCGTTTCCGGCCTTTTCAAAGGCGATCTCGGCCGCAGCATAACGCTGTATCCCAACATGCCCATTTCAACCGTTTTGGGCGAAAAAATACCCTATTCGCTCCTGCTCAATTTCATAAGCTGGTTCGTTTCGGCCATAATAGGCATACCTCTCGGCATGGCCATGGCCGGCAACAAGAGCGGCATAGTGGATGGCTTAGGCACGCTGTATGTTGTTATAATCCGCGCCGTGCCGAGTATTATTATCCATTTCTTCATTCAGGTGTTCCTCTCCCGCTGGTTCGATCTGCCCATGCTTTTCTATATGGATCAGCCGGTTTCGTGGATACTGCCGGTCGTTTCCATGTCCATAGGCAGCATTGCGGGCTACGCCACGTGGCTCAGGCGCTATGTTGTGGATGAAGAAAACAAGGATTATATTAAGTTTGCAACCGTTAAGGGCCTGCCCAAGCGTTTCATAATGTGGCGCCACATTTTCCGCAACGCTATCGTGCCCATTGCCATAAATATCCCGTCGGACTTCCTGCTGATGCTTTCAGGCTCCCTTGTTATTGAAAGCATGTATGCCATCCCCGGCACGGGCGGTTTGCTCATCAAGTCCATCACGGCCATGGATAACCCGCTGGTGCAGATACTTGTGCTGCTTTACGGTGCGCTCAGCGTGCTGGGCGTTTTCCTGGGGGACATAGTGGTGTCCTTCGTGGATCCGAGAATAAAGCTTGTCGGCGGGAACGACGATTGATGCGGAGGAAAAGAACATGGAATCAAACGCAAAAAACAATCCCACGCCCAATATAAACGATATTCCGGACGCGCTTTTTACCCGCGCGGAGTTTCATGAAGAACTCAGCGAGGAAGCAGGCTTTTCCAATTATTCATATTGGCGCAGCACCATACGCACGTTTTTCAAAAGCACCGTTGTAAAGGTTATAGTGGCGCTGCTGATAGCGCTTGTGGCATACACGGTCATATACCCAATGATAACCGACCGCGATCCTTACGCCGTTGCGCTTTCGGCGCGGGAATGGAACCTGCCGCCCTCTGCCGAGCATCCCTTCGGCACGGACGGCGTTGGGCGCGATATATGGGCGCGGGTGTGGTTCGGCACGCGCACGTCGCTGCTGCTTTCGTTTGCGGTAGCCTTCTTTGAGGTTGGCCTGGGCGTTATTATCGGCGCAATATGGGGCTTTTACAGGAAGCTGGATACCCTTATGTTCGCCATATATAATACCCTTACCAACGTGCCAAGCACCATTTACCTTGTGCTTATAGCTTATATTATGAAGCCCAGCATATTCACCATTATGATAGCCCTTGTGGCAACGGGCTGGATAAGCGAGGCGCGCTGGTTCCGCAGCCGCATACTGGCCCTGCGCGAGGCGGATTACAACATTGCCTCCATATGCCTTAAAACCCCGCCCAAGCGCATTATAAGCCGCAACGTGGTGCCCTATCTTGTTAGCCTTATAATAATGGACGTGGCGCTGACGATACCGTCCTCCATTGGTTCGGAGGTATTTTTGAGCTTTATAGGCGTTGGCCTGCCGGCGGATTTGTGTACGCTGGGCAATTTGGTCAATCAGGGCAGGAGCGCGTTTTTGGTGTATCCTTACCAGATGATATGCCCCACGATTATACTGTGCTTCATCACCATTTCGTTCTATATAATCGGCAACAAGTTTGCGGATGCATCCGACCCGCGCAACCATGTTTAAGGAGGGGCGCAGCATGAGGGAAAAGATATTTGAAGCAAAAGACGTAGTTATAAAGTTCAATCTGCGCGGCCATACGCTAACCGCCATCCGCGGCGCGTCGATAGACCTTTACGATGGCGAAACTCTGGCGATAGTTGGCGAATCCGGCTCCGGCAAAAGCGTATTTACAAAGTCCTTCATAGGCATGCTTGATACCAACGGCTGGGTTGAGCAGGGCGAAATGCTGCTGGACGGCGTCAACATAGCCAAGTATAAAACCGAAAAGGAATGGCTGAAGGTGCGCGGCAAAAAGATTGCCATGGTGTTCCAGGACCCCATGACCAGCCCTGTCTCTTATACACATCTGACGCTGCCGACGAATAGCC
>ENA-OYXW01000601-OYXW01000601.1-human-gut-metagenome-genome-assembly--contig:-NODE-601-length-10628-cov-5.662726_pt1 | contig 10628 bp, 5 predicted proteins | sample MGYA00243977_ERZ653436 | MGnify/ENA primary metagenome ERZ653436 (study PRJEB26926, sample SAMN06165001) | human gut metagenome | biome: ENVO:00009003; feature: ENVO:2100002; material: ENVO:00002003...
AGGCTATTCGTCGGCAGCGTCAGATGTGTATAAGAGACAGGATTTTAAGAAAAGATATAAAGTTGTCTTTACTAAATATTCGATGGTACAGAATTATGCAGGGAGTGGTTTTATTCTCTGGTTTGGCAGTAAATGCACAAAACCCCATTATCCAAACATCTTATACGGCTGATCCAGCTCCTATGGTATACAATGACAAGCTATACCTTTATACAAGTCACGATGAAGACGGTTCTACGTGGTTTACCATGAACGACTGGAAACTTTATTCTACGGATGATATGGTGAACTGGACCGAACATCCCACTCCTTTGTCATTCAAGACATTTGAATGGGCAGGTGGAGATGCATGGGCTGCCCAGTGTATTGAACGTGACGGTAAATTTTATATGTATGTACCTGTGACGGACCGTAAAGGTGAAACGGCTATTGGAGTAGCTGTGGCTGATAGTCCTTACGGGCCTTTTTATGATCCGATAGGAGCTCCTTTGGTACGAGCTGATTATGGCAATATAGATCCTACGGTCTTCATTGATGAAGATGGACAGGCTTATCTTTATTGGGGAAATCCGAACTGCTATTATGTGAAGCTGAATAAGGATATGATATCTTATAAAGGGGAGATACATGCGGTACCGATGAAGCCGGAAGCTTTTGGACGCAGGGAAGGAGATTCACAACGTCCTACTTTGTATGAAGAGGCTCCGTGGCTGTATAAACGTAAGGGAATGTATTACCTCTTTTATGCAGGGGGGCCTATTCCGGAACATCTGGCGTATGCAACTTCTGACAGTCCGGAAGGGCCATGGAAATACGGAAGTACTGTAATGGCGAAGGAAGGAGGAAGCTTTACTAACCATCCGGGAATAGTAGATTTCAGGGGTAAGACCTATTTGTTCTATCATGACGCATCGCTCCCGGGTGGTAGTGGATTTACCCGTTCTGTATGTGTCAGAGAAATGGATTTCGGGCGTGATGGAAAAGTCAATCCCGTGAAAATGGTGAAGGAAGGAGTTGAAAAAGGCTTGAAGCCTCTTTGTCCGTACCGGAAGGTAGAAGCGGAGACTATGGCCTGGTCAAAAAGAGTGAAAAGTGACTATAACCCACAGGTGGGAGTCTTTGTGACGGCTTTGAGAAACGGCTCTTATACAAGGGTGCGCGATGTCGATTTCGGAGAAAAGGCTCCCTCTCGTATCTTGGCGCGCCTGTCTACTACCCACAATGCTGATATTGTTATGGAAGTACGTCTTGATGGGCTGGAAGGGCAGGTACTGGCAGAACTGAAGGTGCCACGCACAGGAGGAAGTGACCGTTGGAAGCTTGTTGAAAAGCAGATTCCGCAGGTAACAGGCGTGCACGACTTGTATTTTGTCTTTAAGGGAAAGGCTATGAGGAATCTGGCTTACTTTGATTACTGGAAACTGAGCCATTGAGTTTTTGTAGCAAACAGTCTTCATTATGTATGGAAGAGCCGGGAGTTTTTATTCTTCTCGGCTCTTTTTTGTTATGCTTCTTCTTTTTCTTCGTTTTCTTTTTCCTTGCAGCGTTCCATGTATTTGCTGGGGGATACGCCATACAATTCTTTAAACGCGTTAGAGAAGTAGGTCGTATTGTTGAAACCTACCAATTGAGCTATTTCAGACATGTTGTAATTCTTTTCTGATTTCAGCAGGATTTCTGCTTGTTTCAGTCTGATGTTCCTGATGAAATCCCGGGTAGACTGGTTGGTCAGTTCTTTTAGTTTTCTGTATAGGTGTACACGACTTATACCCACTTCGGCTGCAATCATTTCTGCATTTAAATCTGGATTATTCAGGTTCTTATTGATTACTTTTAGAACCTTTTGCATCAGCTTTTCATCTGCAGACTGAGGTTGTGCCACTTCAATATTGTCGTTTTGTTCTTGTTTTCCGCTAAAGTTATTGCGTAATATTTCTCTGTTTTTAATCAGGTTTTCAATAGTTGTTATTAAAATATCCAGGTTGAAAGGTTTGGCTATATAGGCGTCTGCCCCTAGGGAAAGTCCTTCGATATAATCCTTTTCACTGTTTTTGGCGGTAAGAAGGATTACCGGGATATGATTGGTTTTGATATTCTGCTTTAATTTACGAAGCAACGTGATACCGTTTACTTCCGGCATCATGATGTCACTTAGAACCAAATCAGGCATGTGGTGCATAATAAGGTCGAGTGCTTCCTTCCCGTTGCTACAACTTAACACACGGAAATGACTTCCTAATTCAGTGAGCAGATAATTTCGTATCTCATCTTCATCTTCTACAATTAATATAGAATGCTTTTTCCTGATTACTTTTTTAGTGCCGTCTTCGCTATTTTCGTTTTCTTCAATAGAAGCCGGAATATGTTGTAGAGGCTGATCTTCAATGGATGGTTGCTCTGAAATATTCTTATTACTATTCTGATAAAGTTCTTCGGTTGACAGATGGCTACATCCCAATGGAATATGGATGGTAAAACTACATCCGGACTTGTTTTCATTGTTCTTGACCGTGATAGTACCATGATGCATCTTTATGAGCGACATAGATAGATGAAGTCCGATTCCGGTTCCTTTGCTTCGTGACCGGTCATCGCTTATTTGATAGAATCTTTCAAAAATACGTTCCATCTCACTTTCCTTTATGCCGGTTCCATTGTCTTCAATAATGATTTCTGCATAGTTATTCAATGGATAAACATTTGAAGAGTTATTGACGGAGTTGATATATATGTTGATTTCTCCTTCATTCTGGATATGTTTGAAGGAGTTTGAGAGTAAATTAAAGATTACTTTGTCAAAGTTATTAGGATCCAGCCAAACTTTCAGGCTCTCCATTTGGGTTATAATGTTTAATTTAGCTCCTTTAGCAGCTGCTTGATATGCAAATGTATTTTTTATGTCATTGATAAAGCTGATTAAATCCACTTCTGTGAAACTTAGCTTCATTTGGTTCTTATCTATCTTTCTGATGTCCATTAATTGGTTGATCAGGTTTAGAATTCTTTGCGCATTACGTTCTATCAATGAATAGCTTTTTTGTCTTTCGCTGTCATTATCTGTAGATGTTAATTTCTGTAATGGGCTGATAATTAAAGACATCGGAGTTCTGATTTCGTGAGAAATATTAATGAAGAACTGTAATTTACTTTCATTAATCTCTTCCAAGTGTTTGTGCTTTAGCATCTCCTGTCTTACTCTGTATTTTTCTTTAGCCTGATGTATAAAGATGGCTATTATACTAATGATGATTAAGATATAGATAACCCATGCCAGACCGGAGTTGTACCATGCAGGATGTATATTAATGACTATTGTCTTTATTTTAGATTCAGAAGTGCCATTGATTGCTTTTACTTTAAATTCGTATTTTCCTACAGGAAGATTACTGAAGGAAACACGGGAGCTTCCTTTGGGCAAAGAGTTCCATGTTCCATTATTCATGGAATATAAATAGTTTTGTGGGGAAATGAAATTGTCTGTAGCAAATTCTATATAAAACGAATTGTCATAGTGGGACAGATTGATTTCTTTGGTATGAAATATATCATTATCTATCACATGATAACTTCCGGATTGAGTCATTTCGTTGACTGCTTTATCATGCAGATAGAAACCGGTAATTCTTATATTGCTTTGAAACTTCTGTGTTTCGATGTCATTCGGGTTAAAAAAGACAATACCGTTGGTTCCTCCAAACAGAATTTTTCCGTCGGGAGATATGCAATAGGCATTTCTTGAAAATTCATTATTGTATAATCCGTCTGATGCAAAGAAAGGAATAAACGATTTGTTGTGTGAATTATATTTGGCAATTCCCTGACTTGTACTTACCCATATATCCTTGTTTTTATCCACAATGATTGATGAGATCAGATTATTGGGGAGTCCATTGTGAGTTGTAAATTTCTCAATTATATTCAAATTATAATCCATTACATAAATTCCTTCCGGGGTTCCTGCCCATATATGGTCGTCTGGCCCTTGTGCAATGGTATTTATACTTAAGCCTATGAGCACTTTTTCCTTACCTACGACTTTGAGTTTCTCAGTATCTATGCATTTAATACCATCATAAGTACCTATATACAATCGTCCGTTTGGAATATACAATAAAGTATTAATCCATTGATTGATTTCTTTCTCTGATAGAGCCTGATGTACTTTCAGGTCACTATAAGAAGCCGATGAAGCTGGTAAATCTACATAATAAAGCCCTGTTCCCATTGTGCCTATCCACAATCTTTTATGAGGGTCTTCTACGAATCTATATACTTTTGTTATTTCATTCCCTTCATTATTTCGCAGTGAAGTTTTTGAAAGTTTGTTTGTTTGCGAATCGAATAAAGATATTCCACTAAGGTATGAACCTATCCATACCTTTTTATTGGAGTCTTCAAAAAGGCACATGACGGTAGGAGGAACATCCGGGTTTTTATCTTGAGTTAGATGTTGAATAAAGTTGTAGTTTTTGTCTAATAAATAAATACCATCATTGTCTGTACCTACAATTAGTTTACCCTTATCTGTGGTTTCGCACAAAGCTGTAATACAATTGCTTCCTATGTAATTTCGGATAGATGAGAAGTTTCCGATGTAGTTAAACATATTCGCTTGTGAAGGAATAAATGCTACTCCTTTCTGGTAGATACCAATCCAAAGATTATTGCTGCTGTCTGTCAGCAAAGAATGTACTTTGCTTTTCTTGATGTTTATGTTGTCTATGTAAAAATCCGTGTTGGCTATGGATTTTTTTGAAATGTCATAAGCTACAATTCCTTCTCCATCAATACCAATCAGCATGAGATTATTATTCTGCTTAAATACTTTAATGGGGAAACTGGAATGAAATATTTGATGAAAGGTGTCATCTTCTTGATTGTATATAAATACTCCTCGTCCGCTGGTTCCTGCATATATATTGCCATTTGAGTCTTCTGTACAACAATTGATAAATTGATTTCCATAAGGCTTTCCAAGAGTATAGTGATGAATTTTTTTATTTTTGTCAATTCTGACCACTCCATGGTATTCCGTACAAATCCATATATTCCCCTTATGGTCTTCCATGATATCATTGATAGTATGTCCAATTAAAGATGTATTCCAATCTTTAACTTGAAAATTTCCACTATCGTTAAAAGATTGTTCTTTGATGCCATACCCACTTGTTCCTATTAATATGCTGCCGTCGCTGAGCTGCGCAATACTTTTATTGTTGTATTCATAACTTGAGTTGGATTTATTAATTGTAATGAAAGAATCTGATTTATAATTGTAAATCTGAAGTCCTTTGATTGAAAGTACGTACAAATTGCCTTTGGCGTCCTGAAATGTTCTGTATACATGATTCCCAAGCAATGAAGTAGAATCATTGAAATGATTTTTGTAATTAACAAATTTGGCGCCATCGTATTTGTTTAATCCATCTTCTGTAGACACCCATATATATCCTTTGGAATCTTGGTATATATGGTTAATCATACTGCTGGATATATCTCCATGAGTTGAATATAACTTACAAAACTGTCCTTTACAAAAAAGAGGTAGAAAACACAGAAAGATGATTAAAATAAAGGTTTTGTTTTTCATTATCTGTATCATAAGTTTACACTTGGTTATTTCCCTAATGGATAAGTTTGTTGAAATGTACGTATTGTTAGTGATGCAAAGTAAATTCTTTTTTTTCATTTCTCAATGAAAAGTAAAGGAATTAAATAGATACTTTTTATAGAGTTTCTGGTATAGGGCGGTGCTTAAAATAAGCAGTGTATGTGGACGTTAATACCCTTATTGTAGAGATGGTGTAACATATACATATGCTTTTTGTTACAATAGAAAATGAAATGTAACCATAGATGTAAGCTTGGTATCCTGTCGGACATACGTATTAATAACCTTTCCCTATTTTTGTTACAGTGAAAAATCAATGAAAAATACAATGAAAAGTATATGAAAACACATTTTATTATTAAACGTTTTTTATTAGGCTTAGCCTTGCTTGCTTCTTGTGATTTTGGAGCTTTTGCAAAGGTGGTTTTACCGGTGCTGGTATCAGACGGTATGGTGTTGCAGCGAAATGCTCCGTTAACAATATGGGGTAAGGCTGATCCGTCTGAGAAGGTTTGTGTAAAGTTTCAGAAGAAGCAATATAAGGTAACGGCGGATGAGAATGGGAAATGGGCTGTAACACTGCCTGCTATGAAAGCCGGAGGACCTTACTCTATGACAATTAACGACATTGTTTTAAATGATATTCTCGTAGGAGATGTCTTTTTATGTTCAGGTCAGTCTAATATGGAACTTCCGGTTAATCGAGTAATGGATAAATATGCAGACGAGATAGAAGGATATGAAAATACCTCTGTTCGATATGTGAAAGTTCCTTATTCGTATGATTTTTCTCAACAGAAAGAAGATATTCGTCCTGTAACCTGGCGTCCGATGACGACCGAAAATGTAAAAGATTTTTCTGCGATATGTTATTTCTTTTCCCGGTTGCTGGAAGAAAAGACTAATGTGCCGGTAGGTATTATTAATGCAAGTTGGGGAGGAACTCCGGTGGAAGCTTGGGTTAGTGAAAAAGGATTGCAAAACTTTCCGGAGTATGTACATCAGAAGGCCTTGTATGAGGATACAGAATTAGTTTCTCGGATAACAGAAACTGAAAGGCTGCATCAACAGGCATGGAATAAAGTATTGTATAAGTCTGATGCAGGACTTCATGGTGTGACACCCTGGTATGCGGAGGATTATGATGATTCGGATTGGGAAAAGGTAGATATGTTTTCAGATAACTGGGCCATTCGTAATGGCCGTCCTTTGAACGGAGTTCATTGGTTCAGGAAGGACTTTTTTGTACCAGAGGACTGGAGTGGAAAAGAAGCCGTTTTACGTTTAGGGTGCATTGTGGATGCAGACTCTGTGTTTGTAAACGGACATTTCGTCGGCACTGTTTCCTATCAGTATCCTCCTCGTATTTATAAAGTACCTTCCAAGTTGCTGAAGAAGGGAAAAAATCAACTTACTGTACGGTTGTTTAGTTATGGAGGACGTCCTTCTTTTGTAAAGGAAAAGCCTTATAAGTTGATTTGTGACGGGAAAGAAGTAAATCTGGAAGGGGGATGGAAGCACAAAATAGGTACGGTGATGCCCCCTTCTCCTTCTTCTACAGCCTTTCATTACACTCCTGTTGGCTTGTATAATGGTATGATTTATCCATTATGTCATTATACGTTCAAAGGAGTGGTGTGGTATCAGGGAGAGTCAAATGTGGGCCGTTGGAGCGAATATTCGTCTTTGCTCAGTGCATTGATAGCCGACTGGAGAACACTTTTCAAAGATGAAACTCTTCCTTTCTATATCATTGAATTAGCTGATTTCCTGGCATCGGATGATCCGGGAAGAGCAGCATGGGCTGAGTTGAGAAAACAGCAGGCGAAAACTGCCCGTGAGAATGCACACGTTACACTGATAAAGAACAGTGATACGGGAGAATGGAATGACATTCATCCTTTGGATAAAAAAACAGCAGCTACCCGTCTGGTGGAAGCAGTAATACAGAATGAAAAATAATAAACAGATATGAGTAAGATTCAGAATCAGAAAGTATCCATGGCCGAAAAGGTGGGCTATGGATTAGGAGACTGTTCCGCAAATCTGGTATTCCAGATGATGATGATTTACCAGACCAAATTCTATACGGATGTGTTTGGGCTGGAAGGAGCAATTGCAGGAACCGTCATGTTGGTAGCACGTATTGTGGATGCGTTTGTAGATCCCACTGTCGGTATTTTGTCTGACCGGACTCAGACGAAATGGGGAAAATATCGTCCATGGGTATTATGGACAGCACTTCCTTTCATGGTGTTCTATGTATTGGCCTTTTACAATCCGGGTATTGAAGAAAAAGGACTGGTAGCATTGTATGCTACAATTTCATACACCTTGCTGATGACGATGTATTCTTTTAATAATACACCTTATTCTTCATTGGGAGGAGTCATGTCGTCAGATATTAAAGAACGTACCAGTATTACCTCTGTGCGTTTCGTCTTTTCTACGATTGCACAGTTTGTGGTACAAGGGCTTACCTTACCGTTGGTCAGCAAGTTTTCGGAAGGTAGTGACAAGGCACATGGCTGGCTCTGTACCATATCCTTGTTTGCTGCCGTTGGTTTCTTGTTTTTGGTAATTGTATTTTTCTCGGCAAAAGAACGTATTACTCCGCCTGCCAATCAGAAAAATGATACCCGTCAGGATATAAAAGATGTATTAAGCAGTGTGCCCTGGCGTGCCATGTTTGTCTTGACTCTTTTTGTGTTCATCACACTGGCTATGTGGGGAAGTGCCATGAACTATTATTTTGAAAACTATGTGGATAAGGCAGCTTTGTTTACTTTCCTGGATAATATCGGGTTGGTAGCCACTGACGGTGGAACTTCAGTCGGGTATCATATACTTGATGCTTTCGGGTTGATTGTAACTTCTCCGGACAAAGCATACGAAGTGGGCTTTGGCGTATTCAATATGGTGGGAGCCTTGGTTCAGTTTTTCGGCGTAATTTGTTTATCGGAATTTTTAGCCAACAAATATGGCAAGAAGCGTACGTTTATCGTATGTCTTGCGCTGACGGCTATTTTCACGGCTTTGTTCTATTTCCCTTCAAAATACGATATTGAAATGATGTTCGTATTGAACTTCTTGAAAAGCTTGGCCTATGCACCTACAGTTCCTTTGCTTTGGGCTATGATTGCCGATGTGGCCGACCATTCGGAATATATCAATTACCGTCGTGCTACGGGATTTATCTTTTCAGGAGTGGTGTTTGCCCTGAAAGCCGGATTAGGTATTGGAGGAGCTGTATTGGGCTTCTTGCTGTCGGGATTTGGTTATGTTTCTGGAGTGGATATAGCTCAAAGTGATACAGCTGTTCATGGCATCATTCTTTCATCAAGTCTGATTCCAGCCGCATTCTTTTTTGTTGGTGTGGTGGCATTATGTTTCTATCCTATCAGTAAAGAATACAATGAGAAAATGCAGGCAGAATTAACTGCTCGAAGAAGTAAGAGTGACTATTAATTAAGAAAAAGCTATATGAGGAACAAACACATTGCATCATGGATGCTGTGCAGCCTGTTTATTATGGGGTGCGGGAGTAAGGTTTCTGATACGGTTGTATCAGAGAAATCTTTGAAAGAGGTTGTAGGAGACAAGTTTTTAATGGGGGTAGCGCTGAATGTACGTCAGTCATCTGGTGTTGATACTTCAGCAGTGAAGATTGTGAAGCAGCATTTCAATTCCATTGTGGCAGAGAACTGTATGAAATGCGGAGAAATTCAGCCTAAAGAGGGAGAGTTCCATTTTGAGGATGCCGACCGCTTTGTGCAGTTCGGAATAGATAATGGAATGACGGTGATAGGACATTGCTTGATTTGGCATTCTCAGCTTCCGGACTGGTTCTGCGTAGATGAAAAGGGGCAGAATGTTTCTCCTGAAAAGTTGAAACAGCGTATGAAAACGCATATCCAGACCGTTGTAGGACGATACAAAGGAAAGGTGAAAGGCTGGGATGTGGTGAATGAAGCTATTGTGGAAGACGGCTCTTATCGCAAAAGTAAATTTTATGAAATCTTGGGAGAAGAGTTTATTCCACTGGCCTTCCAGTATGCGCACGAGGCTGACCCGGATGCCGAACTTTATTATAATGATTATGGTATGGACGTGCAGGGTCGTCGGGAAGGAGTTGTGAAGCTTGTCCGTTCATTGAAGGAAAAAGGATTGCGTATTGATGCTGTAGGCATGCAAGGACACATGGGAATGGATTACCCCGACATTCAGAAATTTGAAGAAAGTATGCTTGCTTTTGCTTCTGCTGGTGTCAAGGTGATGATTACAGAATGGGATATGAGTGCGCTGCCTACTGCACTTCGCAGTGCCAACATTTCGGATACGCTTGCGTTTAAGAAAACATTGAATCCTTATCCGAAGGAACTTTCTGACTCTGTCAGCCAGGCATGGAATAAAAGAATGCAGCAGTTCTTCCAGCTTTTTGAAAAGCATGCCGATATTGTGACGCGTGTAACGGCATGGGGAGTTACAGACGGGAATTCATGGAAAAACGATTTCCCGATTCGTGGAAGAAGAGACTATCCTTTGCTTTTTGACCGAAACTATCAGCCTAAGGAGTTTATACAGAAAATGATAGATAAGCAGTCGGATACGACAGCTATTGCACAGAAATAACGTTTAACAGGAGACACTTTCAGTGAGAGTCTCGTAAATCAATATAAAAATGAAAAAGGAAGAAAGATATTTGTTTCCTGCCGACTATATGGCAGATCCGTCAGTACATGTATTTAACGGACGTTTGTATATTTATCCTTCACACGACCGTGAATCAGGTATTCCTGAAAATGACAACGGTGACCATTTTGATATGAATGATTACCATGTATTGTCAACGGATGACGTGATGCAGGGTGAAATTGTCGATCATGGAGTAGCTTTGAAGGTTGCTGATATACCTTGGGCCGGACGCCAGCTCTGGGACTGTGACATTGCTTGTAAGGATGGAAAATATCTGTCTCTTATACACATCTGACGCTGCCGACGAATAGCCTTGTGTAGA
>ENA-OYXW01000616-OYXW01000616.1-human-gut-metagenome-genome-assembly--contig:-NODE-616-length-10501-cov-5.342428_pt1 | contig 10501 bp, 9 predicted proteins | sample MGYA00243977_ERZ653436 | MGnify/ENA primary metagenome ERZ653436 (study PRJEB26926, sample SAMN06165001) | human gut metagenome | biome: ENVO:00009003; feature: ENVO:2100002; material: ENVO:00002003...
CGAGATTCATGAGCGTCTCGTGGGCTCGGAGATGTGTATAAGAGACAGGGATAACATTGAACGTGCCATCAAGAACGCAATGGGTAAGGACCAAAGCGAATACAAGAGCATGACTTACGAAGGATACGGTCCTCACGGAATCGCCGTATTCGTAGATACACTGACTGATAATACCACTCGTACCGTAGCTGATGTTCGTTCTGTATTCAACAAGTTTGGCGGAAACTTGGGAACAACTGGTTCATTGGCTTTCTTGTTCGACCACAAGTGTGTGTTTACTTTCAAGAAGAAAGACGGACTGGATATGGAGGAACTGATTCTGGACTTGATTGACTACAACGTAGAAGACGAATTCGATGAAGATCCGGAAGAAGGAACTATCACTATCTACGGTGATCCGAAGAGCTATGCGGCTATTCAGAAGCATCTGGAAGAATGTGGTTTTGAAGATGTCGGTGGTGATTTCACTTACATTCCGAACGACCTGAAAGATGTGACTCCGGAACAGCGTGAAACTATCGATAAGATGGTAGAACGTCTGGAAGAGTTTGACGACGTACAGACCGTATATACTAACATGAAACCGGAAGAAGACGCTGAATAAGCTTTTCTTGAAAGATAATGACGGAACGGAGTATCCGGCCGGAATGATCCGGCAAGTGGTGCTCCGTTCTCTTTTTATGTTAACTCGACTAGCATATTGATGACAATGAAATATACTTATCGTACGATGGGAACATGCAGTTCTCAGATTGATTTTGAGGTAGAGGATGGCATACTGAAGGGCGTGCATTTTACCGGTGGTTGCAATGGAAACTTGAAAGGGATTTCAGCCCTGGTGGAGGGTATGAAAATAGATGAAGTGATTGCTCGTCTGGAAGGTATCCGTTGTGGCGGGAAGCCGACTTCTTGTCCCGACCAGCTCTGTAAGGCTTTGCGGGAAATCTAAGTGACTAAATGAGGGATATTGAAGCAAAGAGCACTTCTGAGAGATGAATGTTATGTCTCGGGAGTGCTCTTTTTATGTGAATGTTTGATATTAAAGCTGCTCAGAAAGAGTGGAAAGCAGGAATACCAATAGCGCAGCCGCAATGGCTAGTGAAATGAAGGTAAAGACAGCCAGGAAAACGGTTGTCTTGACAAATGTACGTATCCATCCCCGGCGGTATACCGTGTGCAGGGAAATGTAGGTGTACACAAACATGCCTGCTACGAAGATAAGGAGAGTATACATTGGCATGTTTCCCTTAAGTGATTCCATAAAAGTGTCACTTGTCAGCACGGGTACCAGTGGAATAGGAATCAGTATCAGAAACACGGTATTCAGGTGAATCGCGTGTACGAAATGCCACATGTAAGGAAGTTTGGATTTCCGGAACATTCCCTGCAAAAGCCAGGCAAACAGTGGCAGAAGGAACATCATGTAGAGCGGAGTCCATTTGGATAAATCTCCAAAAAACTGGTTGAGAAAGGATTCCTGACGAAGTTGCTGTGCTTCATCGTTATGGTCTTCTCTCCATTCGTATACGGGAGTAAGAGCGGTACCGGTGGAGTCTACCAGGAAATGGCGCGCGGCTTGCAGGGATTCAGAGGTAATCTCTTCTTCCTCAATCAGATTATTCAAGTATTCACCTTGTACTTTTTTCAGATTCAGAATAGTATTCAGGTCTTTTTGCCGGAGAGTTGTTTCATGCAGGCAGGAGTCGGCCACGATTCGGGGCATTCGCATGTAGGAAAGAGAGAACTGGTCGTCCAGGCGTTGCACTTTGAACAGCTCCTCGGCCTTTTCTACTCCTCTTTCTTGAAAGGCCTTCACTAACTCAGGGCCTTGGTATACATACACACATGTATCGGGCAGGGTAGCAGATGATTTGAGCTGTGCTACAATTCTGTCGTTGATGTTTAGTGAGCTTACAGCTTGCAATGCCTGATTGGCTTTGTCGGAGGCTATCATGAAGAAAAGGGTAAAGAAAACGACGGAGATGCACATATAGAGCCGGAAAGGATGTACGTAGGAATTGATTTTTCCGGCATTGAATTCGCTGGTCAGGAATCCGGGGCGGGTGAACATCAGCCACAAAGTTTGCCAGATTTTGCTGTCAAACTGGTAGACATTTTCAATGTATTGTCTGAGGTATTTCCAGAAAGGTTGGTAGATGTCGAGGGCATATTGTCCGCAACAATGGCAATACATTCCCTCTAGCTTGGTACCGCAATTCTTGCAATAGGTGTACCCGGGTACAGTCTTTTTACGTATTCTCCGAAGACGTTTCAACTCGATGAGGCGCATCACCCGGCGTTTTCGTTCTTTCAGTCTTTGTCGCATCCGGGCGAGAAGAGTTTTGTGGGTTTCTTCTTTGTGTGTGGTATTTCCCATGTCAGTATAAATGTAATATAAATGATATTTTGACACAAAAGTACGTTCGTAAAATGAATTTAGCAAGTTTTTATATAAGGAATTGAATACGCAGGTATTGGGATTTAGAGACATAAAAAAAGTGATATTGTTTCTTTTGTTGTAGAAACAATGTCACTTGATGAATGAACAAACATGGGATGTTTATCCACAAAAGTTTATCCAATCTTGCTTATCTTCTTTAATTTCTCTTCGTCAATGAGCTTTATTTTTCGTCCGTCGATGATAATCAGTTTTTCGGCGGCAAAATTTGATAAAGTTCGGATGGCATTGGAAGTGGTCATGTTAGAAAGATTGGCCAAATCCTCTCTGGAGAGATAGATGCTTAGTGTGCACTGGTCTTCCTCCATGCCGTAAGTATCTTTCAGGAAGAGCAATGATTCGGCTAGACGTCCCCGAATGTGTTTTTGGGTCAGGTTGACAGTTCTTTCATCCGAAATTCCCAAGTCTTTCGACAATTGTTTGATGAAAAACATAGCAAGCTCCGTATTTTCCATAATCAACTGTACGATGATAGGCATAGGAATCAGACACATGGTACATGGTTCAAAGGCAGCTGCTGCGGTCACAAAGTTCTCTTCCGCAAAATAGGCACGATAGGCAAAATATTCTTTGTCCTTTACAACTCGGATAATTTGGCTGCGTCCTCCTACGCCATCCTTGTAGATTTTTACCTTTCCGTTCAGCAAACACATTAAATTCTCTGGTGTTTCACCTTCGCAATAAATCGTTTCGTTCTTTTTGTATTTCTGAATCGTAAAGTTTTGTGCCAGCAGTTCGCGTTGTTGCTGTGTTAATGGTTGCCATAAATCTGGTATACTTTCGGCAATCTCAGCTTCTGTTAATTCCTTTTTTACCATAAAATGTTCCAAAACCATGTTATTAAGCACAAAGGTACGAAGAAAAATTGAAAATATTCTTTTTTTTCTTCATAAAAATGGCTTCAGATAAGTGGTTTGTTATATATTTGCCATGAATATGCGAAAATTGAAAGGCTTATATGTAGCTTTGTGGGGCTTGCTGATGGTGTGTCTGCTCAGCGGCTTTCCGCGACAAGGAATAGCTCGCGACAATGCTCCAGCTCTTCCGAAAAAGCCTGTCGTTGCCGATTCTATTATGGAGCATATGTTTCATTCTGCTTCCATTTATTCGCATGAGGTGAAGGGATACAAGGGCGATTTGTATCTGAAAGGTCATTTGAAAGTACACAAGCAAAACCGGATTATCAAGTATGTACCTTCCATGTTTCGCCTGGAGAAGGGAATTAATGATTATTTTCATGAGTCTATCAGTGAACTGCAATATACGGCTCCTGCCATTTATGACCGAAAGGTCAGGGCAATATCTACGACTTTCCCCAGCACCAGAGGGCAGATATTCGACATTATGGACTACATGAAGTTCAATATTTATGCTCCTTCGCTGATGGGCAACAGGATACTTTCACCGTTGAACAGAAAGGCCCAGGTGCATTATCATTATTTGCTTGAAAGGGTAGAACACCGGCTGGGGGGAGAATTGTATTGCATTCGTGTTGTACCTCGTTATCGGAGCACGCAGTTGGTGGAAGGTTTTCTGTGGCTTTCATCAGCCGACTGGACTATCCGAAGAATGAATCTCAAGGGACGTTATGACCTGGTAAGGTTCCAACTGAGCATGCAAATGGGAGAGGAGGACGATACGAAATATCTTCCGGTACTGCTGAATCTTGACTTGAACTTCAAGTTCCTGAAGAATCATCTGGAGATGAAGTACACGGGGTGGATGAAGTATTCATCGGTCGTTTATCGTAAGCCGGGGGAGGAATGGATTGTCAAGAAAACGAACGACCATAATCTGTCGAATTCTTATATCTTGTCGTGTGATACTAGCCGGCTTGTGGTGGAGCGTGACTCGTTCAACCGCATCCGTCCGATTCCTTTGTCTGCTTATGAGGATTCGCTTTACCGTTCGGCAGATGAGCGGCGATTGAAACGGGAGGCCGATACGATAAAGGCAGAGCCTACGAAACTGAAGAAGAACATGGTATTCTTAGGCCAGTTGGGGGATGCCTTGATTAGCAGTTATGACATTGACATCTCTAAAGTGGGAAGCATTAACTGCTCTCCGATTATCAATCCCTTATTAGTGAGTTATAGCCACCGGAACGGAATATCCTATCGGCAGGTGTTTAAGTACAACAAGCTTTTCCATGACGGGCGCTTGTTGCGTATTGTTCCTCAGATTGGTTATAATTTTACAAAGAAAGAGTTTTATGCCAAGGCAGATGTGGAATATATTTACAACCCTCGAAAGCTGGGGTCCATTGAGATACATGGAGGAAATGGTAACCGTATTTACAGTAGTGTTGTGCTTGATCAGCTGGAGCAGATTCCGGACAGTGCCTTTACGTTCGATGGACTGGAACTGGATTACTTTAAGGATGTATATGTGGATGTGTCGCATAATATAGAGCTGTGTAACGGCTTAAAGCTGGGCACAGGTTTGGCCATGCATTGGCGATATACAAAAAGTTCACCGGAGGTAGAAGCGCGTGTACGTTCCAATTATAATAGTTTTGCTCCTCGTATTCGTTTGGAATGGACACCGGGTATGTATTACTATATGAACGGTAACCGAAAGATAAATGTCGGTTCTTTCTTTCCTACCTTTATGCTGGATTATGAACGGGGTATCAAAGTCTTAAAGAATTCCGGTACCTACGAACGAATTGAAGGCTCTGTAGAGCAGGTCATTCGTTTGAAAAATGTGCGTTCACTGGCTTATCATGTGGGGGCTGGAATGTTTACTAACCAGTCGGATATGTACTTTGTGGATTATGCGCATTTTGCCAACCTGAATCTTCCTCAGGGATGGAATGACGATATTGGAGGTACGTTTCAGATGCTGGACGGTCGCTGGTATAATGCTTCTAGCCATTATATACGAGGAAATCTGACTTTTGAGGCGCCTTTCATACTCTTATATCCGGTCACTCGTCTGTTGTCGTTCGTACAGAAGGAACGTATTTATACGGGTATCCTTTTTATGCCTCATCTGAATCCTTATCTGGAATTCGGTTACGGCTTTGCTACTCACTTGTTTGATGTGGGTGTCTTTATCGGAAATGAAAAAGGTAAATTTACCTCCGTGGGATGTAAATTTACCTTCGAATTATTCAACAAATAAAATAGTTGCTTATACTAACTCGTCCGAAGTGTATCCTTGTGGAAGCGGACGACAGTTGTATCCTGAAGCCATAATTTCGCCATAAGCACCGGCAGAACGCAGGGCAATCAGGTCGCCACGATGTACTTTGTTCAGGTCGATAGCCTTTCCAAAGACATCGGATGATTCACAAATCGGACCTACCACATCGTATGTTTCTACAGGTTCTTCCGAGGTCAGGTTTTCAATCTTATGATAAGCCTGATATAAAGCCGGTCGAATCAGGTCGGTCATACCTCCGTCTACAATGGCAAATTGCTTGTTGGTACCTTGTTTCACGTAAGTCACCTTGGTGATGAGACTTCCGCATTGTCCCACTACAGCACGTCCCAATTCAAAATGAAGCGTTTGTTGCGGGCGCAGGTGCAGGTGTTTGTGGTAAGTCGCGAAATATTCTGCAAAGTCAGGAATCGGCTGGCGGTTAGGGTGTGCATAATCAATGCCTAAGCCACCTCCCACGTTGATATGTTCCACGATAATCTGGCGAGCAAAAAGCTTTTCCTGTAACTCATTCACGCGGTTGCAGAGTGCCACAAAGTCACCCATATCCAGAATCTGTGAGCCGATGTGGAAGTGCAAGCCCACGAACTTCACGTTTTTCATTTCAAGTGCCAAGTCAATCACGCGGTCCATATCCTGTATGCTGATACCGAATTTGTTTTCTGCCAGTCCGGTAGTGATGTTGGCATGCGTATGAGCGCCTACATCCGGATTGATACGGAAAGCCACACGGGCAATCTTGTTCTTTGCGGCGGCCAACTCATTGGTAACTTCCAGTTCCGGGATAGACTCTACGTTGAAGCAGAAAATATCATAGTCCAGTCCCAAATTGATTTCCTTGTCTGTTTTTCCTACTCCGGCATATACAATCTTGCTAGCCGGGAAACCGGCTTTGATGGACGCTTGGATTTCTCCTCCACTCACGCAATCGGCACCTAGTCCGCTTTCACGGATAATTCCCAGCACTTTCGGATTGGCATTTGCCTTTACTGCATAATGCACACAGAATTTATTGTATTTTCCTGCTTCTTCCTTGATTTTGTTCAAAGTTTCACGGAGCAGATTCGTATCATAATAATAAAATGGAGTTTCCAGTTTCCGGAATTGTTCTATTGGAAAATTAGCTTTCATAAAACGAGTTTAGTTGTGATTGTTATTATATTAGAAGAATAAAAAAGGCGGTGATGCGGTTTTTACTGACCGTATCCTCCGCCTTTAGCTTTTATAAAAGGTTGCTTTTATTTCTGGTTACCATTGAAAAGCACGTTGCTCAAAGATTGCAGAGCCTGTTTCTTGTCTGATTCACGAATCAGGAAAGAAATGTTGTAGTTACTTCCGCCGAATGAAATCATACGTACTGGAATCTCACGCATTGCATCTAGTGCTTTTGCTTCGAAACCTACGTTTTCCCATTCCAGGTCACCAACTACACAAACGATACACATGTCATGGTCTACCGTTACCGTACCGTATTTCTTCAGGTCGTTTACGATTTCGTTCAGGTGTTTCGTGTTGTCAATCGACATTGATACACCCACTTCTGAAGTACATACCATATCAATAGGAGTTTGGTAGCTTTCAAAGATTTCGAACACCTTGCGGAGGAAACCGTGAGCCAGCAGCATACGGCTTGACTTGATCTTGATAGCCGTGATGTTGTCTTTGGCAGCTACTGCTTTGATTTTACCTTTTTCCGTATCGTTAGAAATCAGTGTACCCGGAGCGGTTGGTTCCATGGTGTTCAGCAAACGTACCGGAATGTTGGCATATTTAGCCGGCTGGATACAAGTAGGATGCAGAATCTTCGCACCGAAGTAAGCCAGTTCAGCTGCTTCTTCAAAGTGAAGCTGACGTACCGGAGAAGTCTTGTCTACCACACGCGGGTCGTTGTCGTGCATACCGTCGATATCTGTCCAGATCTGGATTTCAGAGGCATTGATGGCGGCCCCAATCAGAGAAGCAGTGTAGTCACTTCCTCCACGTTGCAGGTTGTCGATTTCACCGTACGCGTTGCGGCAGATAAATCCCTGAGTAATATAGATTTCATAATCCGGGTTAGCTTCCAGTTGTGCCGACAGCTTTTCGCGGATGTAAGTCAGGTCCGGTTCGCTGTTCTTGTCGGTACGCATGTATTCCAATGCCGGAATCAATGTGGCGTTTACGCCCTGTTCGCACAAGTAATTGGTCACCATGTTGGTAGAGATGATTTCTCCCTGAGCCAGGATGACTTTTTCTTCAAATAAAGTAAATATGTCTTTCGTATAAGAACGAATGTAATCGAATACAGATTTTACAAAATCCAGTGTTTTCTGTTTATATTCTTCGGTAGAATACAATTCATCAATGTGCTGTTTATATTTTGCTTCCAGTCTATTGATGATTTCATTTGCACCTTCTGGATTTTTCTTGTACAGATAATCCGAAATTTCAACTAATGTGTTAGTCGTACCTGACATGGCAGACAGGACTACAATTTTCTGTTCGCCGTCAGTGATTAATTTGGCCACATCTTTCATTCTTTGTGCAGAACCCACAGATGTACCTCCAAACTTTAAAACTTTCATTTTACGTTTCGAATTTTAAATGTTCTATAATTAATTAATTTCGGGAGCAAATGTAATAATAAAAACCCTATTTTGAGGTCATTTTGGCAAAAATCCTTTTACTCCTTTGTCTTTTTTATGAATTTGTCGTTTCCGTAAGCCGGTGATGTTCGCATTTGTACACTTTTCCGGGATATTCCGAAAGCAAGTTCAAGTTGTGCGTAGTCATCAGAATGGCTGAGCCCTGGCGGCAGATGTCCTGCAATAATTCCACGATGCGGCGTCCGGTATCCACGTCCAGGTTGCCAGTCGGCTCGTCGGCCAGTATGATTTCCGGCTTGTTCAGGATGGCCCGGGCGATAACGATACGTTGCTGCTCTCCACCGGAAAGTTCGTTGGGCATTTTATATCCCTTGTTTTCCATGCTTACCTGCTGTAAGACTTCTCCAATTCGCCGTTCTATTTCCGTACGGTTTTTCCAGCCTGTAGCTTTAAGCACGAATTTCAGGTTCTCGTGCACGGTACGGTCTGTCAATAGCTGAAAGTCCTGAAACACAATACCGAGTTTCCGGCGAAGGGTAGGGAGATCCTTTTGTTTCAGGCTACGCATGGCATTTCCCAGCACCCATGCTTCTCCGTCATCAATCTCCACCTCACCGTAGATGGTTTTCAGGAGAGTAGACTTTCCGCTACCCACCTTCCCGATGAGATAGACAAATTCGCCCTTTCGGAGTTCCAGGTTTACATCCGAAAGAATCTCCTGCCCTTGCAGGCTCACGTTTACGTGCTGGTAAGAAATGAGTGGTTGTTCTTCCATATCTCGTGATTAGTGTTTTTTCCAGGTGGCACTGTGACGCTCTTTCAATTCACGGGCCAAGTCTTCAATGCGGTAGCCTTTGTAAGTAAGCAGTACAATCAAGTGGTAAAGCAGGTCGGCTCCTTCGTAAATCAGGCGTTCGTCGGTTCCGTTGCAGGCTTCGAGGATGGTTTCCACAGCTTCTTCGCCCACCTTTTGTGCCATCTTGTTGACTCCCGAATTGAATAAGCTGGTGGTGTACGATTTCTCCGGCATTTCCTGACGGCGACGGTCAATGAAATCCTGCAACTCTTTCAAAAACATGATGTCCTGCTCATTCTTGTCTCCCCAGCAAGTATCTGTACCCTTGTGGCAGACAGGACCTTCCGGATGTACCATGATGAGCAGTGTGTCGTTGTCGCAGTCAGCTTTTACCGAAACCACGTGCAGAAAGTTTCCGCTTTCTTCTCCTTTGGTCCACAAGCGGTTTTTGGTACGGCTGAAGAAAGTCACTTTACCCGTTTCCATGGTTTTCTCGTAGGCTTCCTTGTTCATGAATCCCAGCATCAATACTTTCTGTGTATAGTTATCTTGGATAATGGCCGGAATCAAGCCATTCATTTTTTCAAAATCCAGTTCCATAATTTTACTTTATATAATATAGTTAGTTGAAATAGTTATCTGCGCACAGCGATACCTTCTTTGCAAAGGTAATCTTTTAATTCGGGAATTGGTATTTCACCGAAGTGAAAAACACTGGCAGCCAGAGCGGCATTAGCTTTTCCTAACGTAAACGCATCACGGAAATCCTCTTTCTTGCCAGCTCCTCCGGAAGCGATGACCGGAATGGTCAGCCGGTCAGCCAGCTCAGCCAGTGCTTCGTTGGCATATCCTTCCTTTACCCCGTCGTGGTCCATGCTGGTAAATAAGATTTCCCCGGCTCCACGGCTGTTGGCTTCTTCCGCCCATTCCATAAGAAAACGGTCGGTCTCCAGCCTTCCTCCGTTGAGGTAACATTTCCAGCCTCGCGGGGTCTGTCGGGCATCAATGGCTACCACACACACCTGTGATCCGAAATGACGGGCGATGTCATCGATGAGCTGCGGGTTCCGGATGGCCGAAGAGTTGATAGACACTTTGTCGGCTCCAGCATTTAGCAGACGTTCCACATCGCTCAGTTCATGAATACCTCCTCCCACGGTGAAAGGAATGTTGATTTCTGCAGAGATGCGTTTAACCAGCTCCGTAAACGTTTTCCGTCCTTCGTGGCTGGCAGTGATGTCCAAATAAACCAGTTCGTCGGCTCCTTGTTCACTGTAAGCCTTTCCGAGCTCTACCGGGTCGCCCGCTTGTCGCAGATTGACGAAGTTGGTACCCTTCACCGTTTGTCCGTCTTTGATGTCAAGACAGGGGATGATTCTCTTTGCTAACACTCTTCTTTTATTTATGATTTTGGATTTATGACTTGATTTACGTTGAGCAACAATAATGACTGTCTCTTATACACATCTCCGAGCCCACGAGACGCTCATGAATCTC
>ENA-OYXW01000617-OYXW01000617.1-human-gut-metagenome-genome-assembly--contig:-NODE-617-length-10493-cov-5.012454_pt1 | contig 10493 bp, 5 predicted proteins | sample MGYA00243977_ERZ653436 | MGnify/ENA primary metagenome ERZ653436 (study PRJEB26926, sample SAMN06165001) | human gut metagenome | biome: ENVO:00009003; feature: ENVO:2100002; material: ENVO:00002003...
CGGCAGCGTCAGATGTGTATAAGAGACAGATATATTTGCGATTGTTATTAAATATCACAATTATAAAATACACAAGCAAAAAGAGACCCTAATGAGGTTTGGATGGCCATAAAACCACTATTAGGAAATATGATAATGATAAAAAAGGTAGCATCACAATTTTAGAAAGAGAGTTCAATATATAATGCCTGAAAAATGGCAATGTACAAACCCCTAATAAAAGCCAAGTTTATATGAACAGATTTTCTTCATTATTATGTAGCTTGCTATTCTGCATGATTACATATGCACAGGAAATTACAGTAACTGGTAAAGTCACCGCAGGAGGCGAAGAGATGCCTGGTGTCACAGTAGCTGTAAAAGGACAAACTCGCGGTACCATCACTTCCATTGATGGCAGCTATCAGATTCAGGTTAATGGTAACGAAAGCCTGATCTTCTCTTTTGTAGGTTATGAAACAGTAACCATACCGGTAAACAGACGCAAAGTGATTAACGTAGAATTAAAGGAAGCAGCCCAAATGGTAGATGAGGTAGTGATAACCGTTCCTTACGGTACTGCCAAAAAATCCACATTTACAGGGTCTGCAAGCTATATTGCCGCCGGTACTATTGAAAAAGCACAGGTCAGTAGTGTATCAAAAGCACTGCAAGGAACTGTAGCTGGCTTACAGTCTTTTTCCTCCAGCGGTCAACCCGGATCAGACGCAACGATCCTGATTCGTGGAGTTGGTTCTGTAAACGCTTCAACCAATCCCCTCTATGTGGTTGATGGTGTTCCTTACGATGGTGCTCTTTCCTCCATAGCATCTTCAGATATTGCATCAATCACTGTATTGAAAGATGCAGCTTCCGCTGCATTGTATGGCTCACGTGCAGCAAACGGCGTAATTATGATCACCACCAAACAAGGAAATAAAGGTAGCGCACCCACCGTTGAATTATCTGCCAAATATGGTTTTTCAAGCCGTGCACGGGCAGACTACGACCAGTTGAATACAAACCAATATTATGAATTATATTGGGAAGCCATGCGTAACTATCGTATGGACAACGGTTACTCTGCCGAAGAAGCTGCTGTATGGGCATCAAGCAATGTTACAGGCAATCTAGGCATCAATCCTTATGGCAGTGCTTATCCTGAACCAATCGGCCATGACGGAAAACTGGTAGCAGGCGCCAAACCATTATGGGACGACAGCTGGGACGACGCCCTTTCACAAGATGCGCACTATACAGATTTAAATGTACGCGTAAGTGGTGGTAGCAAAACCTCCAAGTACTTTGTTTCAGCAGGTTACATGGATGACCAAGGTGCTTATATCTGCTCTGGTTTCAAACGCTATACTCTCCGCGCCAACGTGACTTCAGATATCCGCAAATGGTTACAGATCGGATTGAACGTATCAGGAACTCATTCTGTTCAAGACTATCCCAAGCAAGATGACTCTACCATTTCCAATGTGGTCATGTTTGCCCGTTCGGTACCATCTTTCTATCCGGTATATCAACGCGATTTGGCAACCGGAGCATACCTGTTGGACGAAAACAATGAACGTATGTTCGATTATGGTGAGTATCGCCCGAACTCGTATGCAAAATATAATCTGCTGGCTTCCATGCCACACGATAAAAGTGAGATAAAACGTGATGCTGCCTCTTTACGTGGTTTTATCCAAATAACTCCGATCAAAGGGCTTGCTTACAAGATGTCTTTGAACATTGACTATAACAACAAAACAAATCATAACTACACCAATCCTACTTACGGTACAGGTTCTATCAGTGGTGGCAGCGTAAGCAAATACAACTACCGCACTACAGGCATGACTTTTAATAATGTCATTAATTATCAACATACGTTCAATGATGTACATGATATCCGTGTGATGGCCGGTCAGGAGTATTATGAATATAACACTTCCAATTTCGGCGGAAGCCGCAGCAAAGTCATCATGGATGGATTTTATGAGCCCGACGCAGCTTCCTCTTTAGGTGATTTTGGCGGAAACAGTGACCAATACAAGCTGTTAAGTTTCTTTGGAAGTGCTGAATACTCGTACAATCAAAAATACTTCTTATCGGCTTCTGTCCGTTCTGACGGTTCTTCCCGTTTCCATCCGGATCATCGTTGGGGTACTTTCTGGTCAGTCGGCGCATCTTGGAAAATCATGCAGGAAGAGTTTATGAAGGACACATCAGACTGGCTATCCAATTTGTCATTGCGTGCCAGCTACGGAGCACAAGGTAATGACCAGGTAGGTTATTATGCGTATCAGGCGCTCTATTCCATACGCAATAACCTCGGTGAATCCGGTTTGCACGCTTATCGTCTGGCAACTCCTAATTTATCATGGGAAACCAATCTAAATACTAATATCGGCTTGGATTTTGGTTTCTGGAACAATCGTCTAAATGGTACAATAGAATATTTTGAACGTCGTTCCAAAGATTTATTATTCTCTAAAGACTTAGTTCCATCTTCAGGCTTCTCAAGTATGGACGAAAATATTGGTGCTATCAAAAATTATGGATGGGAATTCCAAATCTCAGGATATCCTATCATGACTAAAGATTGGAAATGGAAACTTTCTTTTAATGCTACTACCTATAAAAACAAAATAACCTCATTGCCTGCCGAAGAAATGTGGAGTGGCAACAAGAAATGGGTGAAAGGAGGATCGTTATATGACTTCTATTTAGTAGAATGGGCTGGTGTCAATCCTGAAAATGGTAATCCTACGTGGTATCGTTACAATACCAACGGAGAAAAGATAACCACAGAAGACTATTCATCAACCACACCGGACGACAAAGTAAAATGTGGCAATTCACTACCAGACTGGACTGGCGGTCTTCAATCAGATCTTTCATTCAAAGATTTTACATTATCATTCTTATTCTCTTATTCCATTGGTGGTAAAATCTATAATGGGGATAAAGTTTCATTGATGAGCCAAGGACCTACAGGCACCGGTTGGAGCGTAGATATGTTAGATCGTTGGACTCCTGAAAATCCCTATACCGATGTACCGCGTCTGACTACTTCTCCCAAAAGTTCATGGACAAACTCTTCAAATCGGTTCTTAGTTGACCGTTCATTCTTACGTCTGAAGAATATTACATTCTCTTACAATCTGCCGAAGTCATTGCTGAACACATTGACACTGAAAGATGCAAGCATATTTTTTCAAGCAGAAAATATGCTGACATTAGCCAAACAACAAGGTCTAGACCCAGAGCAAACTTTCGGAGGCTCTACTTACTATCGTTATCCGGCAATGAAAACTATTTCATTCGGTATCAATGTGAAACTTTAATACAGAAAGAAGAATATGAAAACTATTTTTAAATATATATTTTCAGTCGCACTGGGAAGTATAATGCTCACTTCCTGCGATTTGGATACAATTCCTACGACTTATGTAGATGCCGGTTCTGTTTTCGGTAAAACAGGAGATGCCGAAAAAGTACTTAATGGTGGCTGGAACTACCTGATGGAAACTTTCAATTCTTACGCCAACCCCGGCTATGGAGCAATGCTACGTGCAAATGACGCAATGGGTTCTGATGTAGTGTTAAATAGCAAATATGGCTTTAGGACACATAATGAGTTTTCTGCAATTTATGGAAAAGGAGGCACAAACACCTTGAGCTGGCTTTTAGCATACCGTGTAATCAACGACTGCAATGGCGTATTAGACAATATTGATGCTGCCGAAGGCACGCAAGCCGACAGAAACCGAATTAAAGGACAAGCATTGGCTTTACGCGGTTTCTTATACCTGCACCTGGCCTCTTGTTATTCCTTTGCTATTGATAAAGACCCGGACGCTGTATGTGCACCTGTCTATACACAGTCCACCGATGAAACAATTGCAGCAGAAGGAAAACCCGCATCAAGTGTCAGTGAAGTATATGCGCAATCTATCAATGATTTAGAAGAAGCATTAGAACTTATTCCCGAAACTTATGTACGTGACGCCAAACACAAAATTGACAATGAAGTTGTCCTAGGTATTCTCTCACGTGCCTGTCTTTATGCTCGTCAATGGGAGAAAGCTAAAACTTACTCGGACAAATTGTTAACTAAAAACAATTATCTAATGACCGAAAGTGAATATAAAGCCGGATTCAATTCTGTAGACAATAAAGAATGGATTTGGGGGCATGCCCAAACCAACGATCAAAGTAATGCCAGTTATCAATTCCATTATTTAGATACTACAACTAAAGGATCATACTATTATAGCTTCAATGTAGACCCTTACTTCCGTGATTTGTTCGAAGATGGTGATTATCGTAAAGATATGCTGTTCTGGGCTACAGATCCAGGAGCTGACGTTGAATCAGCAGCCTATGTATGGATGCGTAACTCTAAATTCAGATTCCGCGATATCGAAAACCAACTTGGTGATATCGTATTGATGCGCGTTGCCGAAATTTATTTGATAAATGCAGAAGCAAAAGCACATCTGAATGATCCAGATGCAATTAACAAATTAAATGATTTAAAAACAGCCAGAGGGGCAAAAACCATTCATACAAATCTTTCACAACAGGATCTATTGGAAACTATTTGGCTAGAACGCCGCAAAGAATTATGGGGGGAAGGATTCAGTTTGATAGACATTATCCGTAACCAACAGACCGTAGTCCGCAACGCATATCCCGAAGGGCCCATTGACTATATTTACACTGATGAAAACGGACAAACTCACACCCTGAAGAAAAAGACTCAAGGACATCGTTTCTTCAATTTCCCCGATAAAAGTGCATTCTGTCCAAACAGTAAATATTATTTGTACCGAATTACGGATTCGGAAGAGCTGGCGAACAAAAACCTTTACAAGGATCATCCTAAACTCTCAATTTATACCAAATAACAGCAAACTCTAACAAAGTAAAAACCCGTAGCAAAATGAACTGTTACGGGTTTTTTATTGTTCTCAAACAAATCAAAAGAGAGTATTCATTAATAAATTTATAGTTCCAAAGGATAACTCAAAATAGATTAATGAAACAGCTTTATAATAATCTGTATCATCATGATACCCTACCCTTTCTTACTTTATTCATTGCTACATAAAATAAGAAAAGGGAGCTTCTCTTCGGATTTTAATCATAAGAGATTTAAATTTCAATATCTCTTTAGAAACACATTCTTTCTGTTTTATTTCTTCTTCAAATCCTCAGGAGAAACCAACTTATAAAGCTTGTCACTAGGACGTACCTTATCGGGTACTTTAAAGGATACATGTTGACCTTTTCTTACCACATCCACCGGTTTCAAATCCACACGCGCCTCATCCAACGTCAGAAATACCGCTCCTGTAGTAGGTCCTGTAATCAGAAGTTTATCCCCTACTTTCATCTCAGCAGCTTCCACCAGAAACTCTGCAACACCAATATTAGAAAAGTACTTGATTCCCTTACCCACATACACTTTACGCTCAGTAGCCTCCGAACCATAGTTCTTACTCCATTCACCCAAACGCTGTCCTAAATAATATCCATTCCAGAACCCCCGATTGAATACGGTCTTCAGCCGTTCATCCCAAGCCTGCTTCTTCTCCTCGGTAAAAGTGCCCTCCAGATAAGAACAAATAGCTTCTTTGTAACATTCCACCACGGTACGTACATACTCAGGTCCTCGGGCACGCCCTTCGATCTTGAAGACACGCACGCCAGCCTCTATCATCTCATCCATAAAATGAATAGTTTTCAAATCTTTAGGAGACATGATGTATTTATTGTCCACCTCCAGTTCAATATCACTCTCTTTATCCTTCACATCGTATGCACGGCGACATATCTGCATACAAGCCCCCCGGTTAGCAGAAGCATTCATCTCATGCAAACTGAGATAACACTTGCCCGACACTGCCATACAGAGTGCCCCGTGGCAGAACATCTCAATACGGACCAATTCTCCATTCGGACCTTTAATTTGTTCCTTCTGGATAGTATCATAAATCACCCGCACCTGCTTCAAATTCAATTCACGTGCCAATACCACTACATCGGCAAAGCGAGCATAAAATTTCAACGCTCCGGCATTACTGATATTTAATTGGGTGGAAAGGTGTACTTCCTGCCCCACCTCGCAACAATAAGCCATTACCGCCACATCCGCAGCAATCACGGCACTGATGCCTGCCTCCTTAGCCGCATCCACAATGGTACGCATCAAAGCAATATCTTCATCATAAATAATGGTATTGATCGTAAGATAGCTCTTGATGCCATGTTTATCACAGATCTGTGCTATCTCGCGTAAATCATTGACAGTAAATGTACTGGCAGAACGTGCACGCATATTCAGACTCTCAATTCCGAAGTAAATAGAATCCGCACCTGCCTGTATAGCTGCCGCCAGCGACTCACGTGAACCTACAGGAGCCATTATTTCAAAGTCTTTTATAGAAGCTTTCATTATTCTTTTGATTAATATATGTGCAAAGGTAGGCTTTTTTCCGTATTTTTGCAGCCTGATTTCACCACAGATTACACAGATTCACACAGATTATAAATTAATACTCAAATGAATCTGACTTTTCTGTAACCCAAAGATAAACATACAACAATGAAGATTAGAAATATAGACCTGGGCAGATACCCTATTTTCCTGGCTCCGATGGAAGATGTAACAGACCCCGCTTTTCGCCTGATGTGCAAGAAGTTCGGTGCTGATATGGTATATACCGAATTTGTATCGGCAGATGCATTGATACGCTCGGTAGGTAAAACGATGCAGAAGCTGAATATCAACGATGAGGAACGCCCCGTAGCCATCCAGATTTACGGCAGAGACACGGAAACAATGGTAGAAGCGGCGAAAATAGTGGAAGAGGCGCATCCTGACATCCTGGATATTAATTTTGGCTGTCCTGTAAAACGCGTTGCCGGTAAAGGAGCCGGTGCAGGTATGCTGCAAAATATCCCGCTGATGTTGGAAATTACCCGTGCTGTTGTGGACACTGTAAAAATTCCCGTTACTGTAAAAACACGTCTAGGCTGGGACAATGAGCATAAAATTATAGTAGATTTGGCAGAACAATTACAAGATTGCGGCATTGAAGCACTGACCATTCATGGACGCACCCGTGCACAAATGTACACTGGTGAAGCGGACTGGAGTTTAATAGGTGAAGTAAAAAAGAATCCCCGTATGCATATACCTATCATTGGAAACGGGGATATAACTACGCCACAACGTGCCAAAGAGTGTTTTGACCAGTATGGAGTAGACGCTATTATGATTGGCCGAGCCAGCTTTGGACGCCCGTGGATATTCAAGGAAGTAAAACATTATATAGAAACCGGTAAGGAACTCCCTGCCCTTTCTTTTGAGTGGCGGCTGAATGTACTCCGTCAGGAAGTGTTGGACAGTGTGAATCTGCTTGACGAACGCCGCGGTATTCTTCATGTACGCCGCCATCTGGCTGCTTCTCCCTTATTTAAAGGCATCCCCAACTTTAAAGAGACACGTATCGCCATGCTCCGTGCCGAAACCGTGAAAGAACTTTTCAGTATCTTGGATTATATCAGGGGGAATTACGGAATGAATTCTTAATGCTACAATGTGCTAATATGCTAATGTGCCAATTGCCATGCGGAATACAGCACAGCCAATTGGCACATTAATATATTGTAGCATTAACACATTATCTATTCCATTTTACGCAAACCTCTTTTGGGAGAGAAATCAATATCTTTAGGATTGCCTTTATAAGCCACCTCACCACTACTGGATGCTTTCGCAGTCAGCGAACCGGTCACATAACATTCCACATCACCAGAGGAACTGGCACTGGCAGTTACATTGACCGCCTTCATACCTTTTGCCTTTACATCCCCACTACTACTGGCTCTATAAGAAGCGTTCTCACAAATACCTGCCAAAATCACATCTCCGGAAGAGCTGGCATCAGCAGATACATCAGCAGCGTTCAGATTCTTGACAGATACATCACCCGAGCTACTGGCATCAGCAGAGAAATTCGTACAAGATACCTTTTCCAGAATCACATCACCCGAACTATTAGCGGTAGCCGCAAAATCATCACAAGAAATAGTGCTTCCTGTTACATCACCGCTACTGCTAGCCTTAACAGTAACTTTCCCACTCGTTTTCAATCCATTCTTTATAATAATATCACCGGAACTGGAAGCTTTCAAGCTGTTCACAGCCGGAGCAGAAACTCTTACTTCCTTTTTATGTTTTCCGTTTATTGAAAAATTGTTTCTTGGTGATTTAAAACCAACCTTAAGTACTCCACCCTCTACACGGACATCAATATAGTCCACCAAATTGTCCGGAGCATATATTTCCACATCCTGTCCACCGGAACTTTGAGTATAGATTACATCCACCGAAGAACTGGTAGAGATAGCATTAAAACTACCCACATTCACTTTTTTGGTAACATAGTTCTTACTAGGAGTTATTCTCTCTGCACATACTGTGGCAGACACTAACATAAGGGTCACCGCCATTAAAGTTGATACTAATTTTCTCATACTATTTTTGTTTTATTCATTAGACGTTATTTCTATGCCAAACGTTGCAACGTTTAGCCATTATTTTTAAAGCAATATTCATGCCAGCAACATTTATCACTGAAAATCAACAAGGTATAAACAAAGCAGGGTGTCCGAAAATGGACACCCTGTACGCTTTTATATACTTTTTAAAACTATTTCAGCACAAGTTGGAAGACTACAGAAGCAAACCAACGCTTATACATATAAGTAGCCACAATATAAATACATACCGCCGAAATCCAGCCGGCAATAACATCCACCAAATAATGCGCCTGAATATAGACCGTAGCACAGCATAGAAGTACGTAGAACGGTGCCAAGAAATAACATAGTTTCTTATTAACGCGATAGGCCATAATCATCACAATGGTAGATATACCGACATGCGAACTAGGAAAAGCAGCAGTAGGGCGTTCCCCCACTTCCTGTGAGGCCTCTACCAAATTAAAGAAGAAACCATGATCAAAACCGGGACCGGGCAGCAGAATATCATTATTATTGAAATAATCACCGATAGCCGGAAAAATTCCTTTAGAAACATTATCAAATCCAATGGCAGGAAAATAGAATTGAGGTCCTGCAACAGGTACGAATATATATATCAGATAATAGATAAAGAAGGAAGTGACAAGCACAAAAGACATCTTTTCAAACCACTCGAACCTATAAATGAAATAGAATAACGCCACAATCAACATCATCGGATAATAGAAGAAATATCCCATATTGAACGCCTCACTGACCAGAAGATGCGGGAACGTATGACAGAACCAGATAGCAGGTTGCCCATTAAAAATAAACTGTTCGGTGATAGCGAAGACATGATCCAGATTCGGAAAGAACCGGTTGAACTCGAAAGTATCCGGATACCAGTAAGAAAGCAGGCTCATCTGAATGACGATGCGTACAAACGCCGAAAACTTACAGGGAGCAAGCCGGTAGAGATACATCAACAGAAAAGTCATTGCAGCAATCATAGCCCTATCCAGCAACATGTGCCATGGATGATCCATTCGCTGAAACAGGAATAGAATCAAAATGGAGGTCAACAGATTATAAATCAATGTAATCTTCTCCACAGCAAACAACCCTTTCCGGGTTTCTACTCGCTTAAATAAGTCTAAAGCCATCCTTCGTTTTTATACCAGGCAATGGTTTCATGGACTCCCTTTTCCAAATCATATTCGGGCGCATACCCCAGTTCATTAATTGTCGGGATGATGTCACATTGCCAATTGCGTTGTTTCATTATCTTATATTTATCCGAATTCAGGGTACTGCTCCTCCCGGAACGTGTAGCAATGAATTCAGCGAACAAAGATATAACTTTTAGCACAATTAATGGACATTTCACATGAATAACAAACGGATTACCCAGTTCTTTTTGTATTAAGTCCGAAAATACACGACTATTATACACCTTCCCGTCAGTCAGAAAATAAGCTCTTCTAGTCACTTTTTTTTCTATTCCAAGGAAGATGGCCTGCACAATGTCTTTTACATAAACAAAAGTCAGGTCCTGCCGCCGGAAGCCGACAGAGAAGTCAACATGCTGCCGGATGGACTTCGCCATCAGGAAATAATCCAGTTCACGAGGGCCGTAAACTCCTGTAGGGCGATAAATAACATAAGGGAAACCGGGAATACTCTGAATATAGAGTTCAGCCTTGAGCTTACTAAAACCATAGGCAGTATTAGGCATCGGGCCATCATCGGCTTCTATCGGCGAATAGTCTTTTTCACGTACAGGCCCGAATACGCTCAGCGTACTGATATAGATGAATTGCTTCGGAACCATATTCAGCGCTTTCAGTGTATCAATAAAGTATTTGGTCTGTAGATAATTCACATAATCAAAGGTTTTCTTATCCGGACATTTCGTGACTCCCGCACAATGGATGATATAGTCAAACTTATTATAGGTCCCTTTATGTCCGGAGAGTTGG
>ENA-OYXW01000623-OYXW01000623.1-human-gut-metagenome-genome-assembly--contig:-NODE-623-length-10405-cov-3.528502_pt1 | contig 10405 bp, 9 predicted proteins | sample MGYA00243977_ERZ653436 | MGnify/ENA primary metagenome ERZ653436 (study PRJEB26926, sample SAMN06165001) | human gut metagenome | biome: ENVO:00009003; feature: ENVO:2100002; material: ENVO:00002003...
GGTAACTCCGCACCCGATACCTGCCCCGTCTGCCAGGCTTCCTCGTCGGCATTTACGGAGGATCGGTCCGGCCAGAAAAAGGGCTGGATGCACAATCCCAACAGCAACACTTATATCATCGTCTATTCTACGGTCATGGTCGTCATCGTGGCGACTCTGCTGGCCGTGGCTTCGCTCTCGTTGCAAAAGCGTCAGGCGGAGAACGAGTTGCAGGAGAAGAAGAGCAATATTCTCCAGTCGCTCGGGTACAGCCCCGACGAAAATCCGCAGGAGTTCGACCGGGCGCTGGCCGATTTCGACAACCAGGTCAAATCCTTCGTCCTCGATGCCGACGGCGTGAAAACCGAAACTCCCTCCAAGGAGGTCTTCGCGATGCTCGCCACCAACCAGAATATCCGCGATAATTACGATGCCAAGCGTCTTATTCTGTTTCAGACCGAAGACGGTCGCGTCGTCATTCCGCTGATCGGTATGGGTCTTTGGGGCGATATCTGGGGGTATGTGGCGCTCGAAAAGGATATGGATACCGTGTCGGGTATCGTCATGGCCCACAAGGGCGAAACCCCGGGCCTCGGTGCCGAGATCGCCACGCCTAAGTTCCAGGCGCATTTCGCCGGCAAGAAGCTGTTCAAGAGCGGCGAGTTCGTATCGGTCAGCCTGCGCAAGGGCGGTGCGAAAGATCCCGAGCACGAGGTAGATGGTATTTCGGGCGGTACGAAAACCTCGGACGGCGTGACGGCCATGCTCCGCGATTGCCTGTCGGCTTACCTGCCTTACTTCGAAAGTCAGCATCAGGCCGCAGCACAGTCGGCACCCGCTGCCGCGAACGAGGCTGCAAGTTCGGAAGTGTCTAACCAGCAAAACGTAAACGAGAGCCATGAGTAATGAAAAGGAGTCGATCTTCTCGGCTAAGAATTTGAAATACCTGACCAGTCCGTTCTCTGCGAACAACCCCGTCATCGTGCAGATCCTGGGTATCTGCTCGGCCCTGGCGGTAACCGTGCAGATGAAGCCGGCGATCGTAATGGCCCTCTCGGTGGCCGTCGTGACCGGTTTTTCGAGTATGGTGATGTCTTGCCTGCGCAAGGGCGTGCCTTCGCGTATCCGTATTATCGTTCAGCTGGTCGTGATCGCCGCGCTGGTGATTCTCGTGGACCAGATACTGAAGGCATACGTCTATGAAGTGTCCAAACAGCTCTCCGTCTATGTCGGTCTGATTATCACCAACTGTATCGTAATGGGTCGTGTGGAGGCATTCGCTCTGGGCAACAAGCCCTGGCCCGCATTCCTCGACGGTATCGGCAACGGACTGGGTTACGGCCTGATTCTGGTGATCGTGGCTTTCTTCCGCGAGCTTTTCGGTTCGGGTACGCTGCTGGGCTACCAGATCGTTCCCGAAAGCTGGTATACGGCCAACGGCGGCTACTATTCCAACAACGGTCTGATGCTCTTCCCGCCGATGGCGCTGATCATCGTGGGTTGCATCATCTGGGTACACCGGTCTCACAACAAGGATTTACAGGAAAAATAGGAGGGTAACGTATGGAATCATTGAATATCTTTATCCGGTCGATCTTTATCGACAACATGGTCTTCGCCTTCTTCTTCGGCATGTGTTCCTACATCGCCGTATCGAAGAGCGTCAAGACGGCCCTCGGCCTGGGTCTGGCCGTTACGTTCGTGATGGTGATGACCGTGCCTCTGAACTACCTTTTGTACGAATACGTCCTCAAAGCCGATGTATTGGTCCCGGGTGTTGATTTGAGCTTTTTGACTTTCATCGTCTTCATCGCCACGATCGCCGCTTTCGTACAGCTCGTGGAGATGGCCGTCGAGAAGTTCTCGCCGACGCTCTACAGCCAGCTGGGTATCTTCCTGCCGCTGATCGCCGTGAACTGCGCCATCATGGGCGGCTCGCTTTTCATGCAGCAAAAGGTCGACGCCCTGGAGATCACCTCGCTTTGGCAGTCGATCGTCTATGGTCTGGGTTCCGGCCTGGGTTGGTGGCTGGCGATCGTGATGATGGCCGCGATCCGCGAAAAGACGACCTACTCGCAGATTCCCGCCGCGCTTCGCGGTCCCGGTATCGCTTTCATCATTACCGGTCTGATGGGCATTGCGTTCATGATCTTCTCGGGTATCAAGTTGTAATCCTTTAAAAGAGATAAAAAGATGACGTTAACAATTATCATAGCGATCGTTGCCTTTCTGGTGATAACCCTGGTTCTCGTGGGGTTGCTTCTCTTTGCGAAGGCGAAACTGACCACCTCGGGCGATGTCACCATCGACATCAACGGCGGGGAGAAAGTGCTCATCGCCGAGAGCGGCGGCACGCTGCTTTCGACGCTGGCCAACAACAACGTGTTCCTGCCGTCGGCATGCGGCGGCGGCGGTTCGTGCGGCATGTGCAAATGTCAGGTGCTCGAAGGCGGCGGCGACATTCTGCCCACCGAGACGGGCTTCATCTCGCGCAAGCTGGCCAAGGACCACTGGCGTCTCGGCTGCCAGGTGAAGGTCAAGGAGAATATGAAAATCCGTGTTCCCGAGGCCGTGCTGGGCGTCAAGAAGTGGGAGTGTGAAGTGATCTCGAACCGCAATATCTCGACCTTCCTCAAGGAGTTCGTGGTGAAATTGCCCGAAGGCGAGAACCTCAAGTTCCGCAGCGGCGGCTATATCCAGATCGACATTCCGAAGTACGATGCCATCAAATTCTCCGACATGGACATCGAAGAGCCTTACCGCGAGGATTGGGACAAGATGAAGATGTGGGATCTGGTGACCAAGAATCCCGAACCTACGTTCCGGGCCTATTCGATGGCCAACCATCCGGCCGAGGGCAATATCATCATGCTCAACATCCGTATCGCCACGCCTCCGTTCGACCGGGCTACGGGTACCTTCGCCAAGGTGAATCCCGGTATCTGCTCGTCGTACATCTTCTCCCGCAAGCCGGGCGACAAGGTGACGATTTCGGGTCCTTACGGCGAGTTCTTCCTGCCTGACAACCTGCCCGCGACGCAGGAGCTGGTATTCATCGGCGGCGGTGCAGGTATGGCACCGATGCGCAGCCACATCATGCACCTGTTCAAGACCGAGAAGACTTCGCGTCCCGTATCGTTCTGGTACGGCGCCCGCGCGCTCAAGGAGGTGCCGTATATGGATGAGTTCCTCGAAATCCAGCGGGAGTTCCCGAATTTCAAGTTCCATCTGGCGCTCGACCGTCCGGATCCCCAGGCGGATGCCGCCGGAGTGAAATATACGCCCGGATTCGTGCACAACGTGCTGTATGAGAATTACCTGAAGAACCATCAGGCTCCCGAGGACAATATTTACCTCATGTGCGGTCCTCCGATGATGATTTCGTCGGTGGTGAAGATGCTCGACAGCCTGGGCGTGCCTTCCGAGAATATTCTTTACGATAATTTCGGCAGCTGATAGAGGTCTATATTCTGATGTAAAAAGAGGTTACGGTGTAAACCGTAACCTCTTTTTTGTTGGTAGAAGCTGCTTGACAAGGGTATGGATCGGAAAATTCCCGGCCAATTCAGGGATTCTTGTCCTGCGGGGGTTGTAAAGAGTCCTGTTAATTTTCCGAAGGCTTCTCTGCGGTCATTCGGAAATCGACGGGAATGACGAGACTGACCTTTACGGCGTCACCTTTTTCGTCGCGGCCCGGTGTCCATTTCGGCGAGGATTCCAGTATCCGGGTCACTTCATCGCTGAAGCATTTATCCGGGGACTGCAAAATCTTTATGTCGCCGACGCTGCCGGCTTGATCGACAGTGAATTGTGCTACGACTTTCCCGCCGAGGTTATTTTTGAAAGCCTCCGCCGGATAACGAATCTGACTGTTTACCCAGTTGTGGAAAGCCTTCATATCTCCGCTCTGGAATGAGGGCATCTGTTCTGTCTGTTCGAGTGCGAGCGTGGCATTGCAGACGGCGGTCTGGGAGTAAGCGGTTTCATCCCGTATTTGGACTTTCGAAGCTTTCCCTGTCGTGTCTTTTTTGTAAAAAAAGACGGCGGCCTTTCCGGGAAGATAGGCGGCGTATTTCTCGCGCATTTCGGGCGTGAGATTCTCTGTTCCTACGATGCTATAGGTACCACTGGGAAGTGTAAGAGAGCGCAGGCCGGTGACGGGATCCGTCTTGAAATCGGTGACTTCCCCATCGACTACGAGCAGTAGGTCGTAGTCTTCGTTTTCCGGGGAGGCGGTTTTTTCGGCGGTTTCCGCTGGCGGGTCGGTCGGGGTGTAAGCTGACGGCAATTTGTCCTGGATGCGGATTTCTGCCGCTTTGGAGGTGAATCCGAAAGCTGCCAGCAGGCCGGTGACGATGGGGAGCATTGCGATCAGGCGGAGCAGAGCGTATCTGCTCTTCATAGGCGTTGTCATCATTTGGATTCGTTTTTTTGTTAATGAATTGGTTAATGAATTGGACAGACCGTCGGCTACGTCCGGACTGTAACCGAACTGCTGCGTGAAGATGGTTTTCAGATAATTTCCTGTGTCGTGCCCCTCGGCGAGTACGTCGCGGTCGGCTTCGAACTCTTCCACTTCGGTAAGTGCGCGTGCTGCGAGCCACGCGAAAGGATTCCACCACAGCAGGGCTTTCAGGCTCTCCATAACGATCCGTTCGAGCGAATGGCGGTGGATGACGTGACTCTTTTCGTGGGCGAAGATCGCCGCAATGTCTTTTTCTGCGACGGAGCGGCTGATATAAATCGTGCGGAAGAAGGAGAACGATGCGATTTGAGCAGTAGGGCGTACCAATACGATACGTCCGATTCGTTCCTGTGTACTGTGTCGTCGCAGGCGTCGGATCAGAAGCGCTTGCCGGAACATGGAAGAGAGTAGAAGAAGTACTCCGCAACCGTACACGATCCATATCGCTGCCTCGTAATCGAACGCGGCGGCGGAAACGGAGGGGGCGGTGAAGGTGGTTTTGGCGGGAGTGCCTGCGGTGGCGTAAATCACCTTGCCCGGCCAGACCGGAATTCGGAGCAAGGGAATGAGAGCCGCCGCGAGGAGCGACCCCGTGAGGCAGAGCCGTGCTGCGAGGTACCCCGTGCAATTGCGCAGAAACAGCAGGTATGCGCCGTACAGTATGCCGCTGCAAACGACTGTTTCGAGGATGTATCGGACGATCTCTTTCATGACTTGTCGGTTTTATGTCGGGCTTGCCGGATGATGGCGAGGATTTGTTCGGTTTCTTGTATCGAAAGGTCTTCTCGCCGGGAGAAGAAAGAAACCATTTGGGCCAACGACCCGTCGAAGTAGGAGTTCAATATCGAAGAAACAACCGTCTTGGCGTACTCTTCTTTGGGAACGAGCGGGTAGTATTCGTAACTTTTGCCCCGTTCCGTACGTCCGACGTAGCCTTTGTTCTCGAGTATTTTGACGAAAGTGGCGATGGTCGTATATTTCGGTTTGGGCTCCTGCATTGCGGCGATGAGATCATTGATGGAACCTGCGCCCAGTTGCCAGAGGATCTGCATGACCTCTTCTTCGCCGCGTGTCAGTTTTTTGAGGGTGGTATTGTCTGTTTTCATTGTGTTTTTATTGGTTTACTACAAATTTAGTACTAAAATTTTAGATGTGCAAATAAATCTACTAAAAAATTAGATGAAAAGGTTGTTTTGTTCGGAAGCGATATTTTAATTTGCCCGTGCCTTGTACGATTTTACGTAGGTTGCGCCTCGGAAAACTGTAAACAAGTTCCCGTTTTCTCTCGGTTTTCACTATCTTTGCAGAAGATAGGAGGCGGTTCGGCAATCTTTGCGTGCAAGCCCGCACGATTGCACTCACCTTTCACTATCTTTGCCGTATGAAAAATATCGTATTTGATCTGGGAGGTGTGGTTTTCGGGCGCGATCCACGTAAGTGGGAGCCGGAATTTATGGAGTTCTTCGCGTTCATCCATGCGGAGAAAATGCCGGAATTTTGGGTGGATTACGACCGGGGCACCCTTACGCTCGATGAGGTCGTCCGTATATTGAGCCGGGAAAAGGCGTGCGATGAGCGGGTCACGGCCCGTTTTATTCGGGATGCGATCGACCGGCAGGAGGAGATCGTCGAAACCCGTGCGTTGGTCGACGACCTGAAACGGGCCGGTTATAAGTTATATGTGCTGTCGAACATGTCGCGGGAGTTCATCGACTTCCTGCGCAGGATGCCGGTTTACCGCTGTTTCGACGGGGAGGTCATCTCCTGCGAAGAGCAGGTCGTGAAGCCCGAGCCGGAGATCTACCGTCGTCTGCTCGATCGTTATTCGCTCGATCCGGCCGAAACCCTTTTTATCGACGACCGTCCGGTGAATCTCGAAGCTGCCCGGACATTCGGTATTTCGACTTTTCTGTTCCGTCACCGCGAAGCGCAGCGGAGTTGCGATGAGTTGCGGAAAATGCTGTTGTGAAACGGGCGCTCCCGGCTCGGAGCCGAAATCATAAATTTTCGTTTATGAAGGCGTTGTGGATGAAAATTGTCCTGTTGGCCGTCGCACTACCGGGCGTTTGGGGAAATGTTGCGGCGCAGGTAACCATCTCTGCCGATTTCGATACGGGCAGCATCGGGTCTGTCCGCCGGATCGATTCGGTGCGGATGCTTCGTGCCGCGAAAAATTCGCTGGAGGTGATGAGTCTCGGAATACGGTCGCGCATTGACCCCCTCAATCCCGTCGATACGGCCCTTCTGCCCAGCAGCCGCTGGTTCCATTTTCGCCTGGAAGGGGTGAAGGGAAAGCTGATGTTTCTGCATATTCCCAATACCGAGATGGTGCGGCCGTTTTATTCGTACGACGGGGAGGAATACCTACGCTTCGATGCAGGCGAATGTTCGCTGCCGCAGACGGTCTATAAATATTTCCTGCACGACACGGTTTATGTCGCTTATTTCCTGCCTTACAGTCATGCCCGACATAAAGCCAAAGCCGACGAGTGGGCATGTTCGCCTTTCGTGCGACGTCAGCGGATCGGCCGGAGCGGAGAAGGACGTCCGATCGAAATGCTGATCCTCACGGATGCCACTGTTCCGGACAGCCTCAAGCGCCGGGTGTGGATTCACTCCCGTGTGCATACCAGCGAAGCACCTGCTGCATGGTATCTCGAGGCAATGATCGACGAACTGCTTTCCGATGCGCCTCTTTCGCGGGAGATTTTGCGCCGCACGGTTTTCTACGTGGTTCCCGAGACCAATCCTGACGGTGTTCGGGGCGGTTATTCCCGTTCCACGGCGCAAGGTGTCAATCTTGAAATCAACTGGGATCGGCCCGACTCCCTGACACAGCCTGAAGTGAGGGTCCTGAAACGCACGATCGACAGCCTTTCGACAGAGCGTCCTTTCGACGTAGCGTTGAATCTTCACTCCCAGAGTGCGCCGTTCGTGACGTACTGGATTCATACGGCGAAATCGACCTCTGCAAAAATGTATCGACGCAAGATGCTGCTGTCGGCCCTGACGGTCGCCCATACGCCGTATTACCGTCCCATCGACCAGCGTTTTTCGGAAGCTGCTCCCCGGTATGCCGAGGGTTGGTTCTGGCAGCGCTTCGGCGAGAGAACGCTGGCCGTGACGTTCGAAACGCCCTATACTTATTATAATAACGATCCGGCAGGGGAATGGGTTTCCCGGGAGAGTTTGGCTGAATTGGCACATGCGTCGCTGTTGGCCTTGAGCGACCTGCTCGATTTGGGCGGCAGCGAGCGACGGCAGGCTGATTCGGAGCGGATGAAGGCGCGGGGCAAATGGTTGCGCCGCACGGCGAAGGACCGTCAGTTTTTCGGCGGTTCCTATCTGGTCGCGGAGCGGAAAGGGGCCTCCGTATCGTTCGTTTTTCCCGATGTGGCCGAAGGTCGGTATGAAGTGTTCAAGTGGATTCCCGGACCGCTGGATAAGAAATTCGCACGCGAGGAAAACCGGTGGCAGCCGATCGGCGAGGTCGTGCAGGAGCAGGCGGGGCGGCTCGTGTGGCGTTACCAGGCTGCGGCTCCGGGCGATGTGCTGGATGTGATTTTGCTCGTACCTAAATCGGAGCGATAGGGTGAAGTACAAGGGGACAAAAATTGTAAAGTTGTGTCTTCTGCGCTTATTTTTGTGTTCGAAGTGGGAATTTTTTGAACGGCTCGCTGCAATTGGAATTTTTGACTTGTCAGGCTTTCACTTGGTAAAAAGAAAGTCAGGCAACTCTTCAAGAGTTGCCTGACTGTGGGGTTTCTTCATCGTTTGTAGCGAGAGAGAGACTTGAACTCTCGACCTCATGATTATGAATCATGCGCTCTAACCAGCTGAGCTATCTCGCCATAGCTTTCCGTTTCAAAGCGAGTGCAAATATAAACCAAAAAGTTGAACGGACCAAATCTTTCTCCGAAAAATATGTCCTGAAAATGCATGTTGAATCGTATGGCATTGATTTTGACGGGTAAAGGGAAGTAAAATGAGAATCGTATATGGTGCAAGCGAAGACTTCCGACTTTCAACCTCTGCCGCTCAAGATACTCAATGTCTTGTCCCTCCTGGCCGGAGCATCTCTGCTCGTGGCCGTTTCGTGGGAGATTCTCCTGGGGGACCCGCGGCATTATTCGACTGACTACCTGCTGTTGCAAGGGATCGTCTGTGTTGTTTTTCTGGCCGATTTCTTTGCCCGGATGTGGATGGCTGACCACAGTTGGCGTTTTTTCTTTCGCAATCTCTATTTCTTTCTTCTTTCCGTTCCCTATTTGAATATCGTCGATTGGATGGGGATCGAACTTTCGCATGCGGAAGCGATGCTGATGGGACTCGTACCTCTTTTGCGGGCTTTGCTGGGGCTGTATGTGCTTTTCACCTGGATCATCAATAATCGGGTTACGCGATTGCTGACCTCCTACGTCTTGTCGATGTTGGTGTTCACCTATTTCGCCGCTTTGATTTTTTATGATTACGAGATCGAAGTCAATCCTGCGTTGCACGATTTCGGCGATGCGATCTGGTGGGCCAGTATGAACCTTACGACTGTCGGTGCCGATATCTTTGCCGTGACGGCCGTCGGTAAGATATTGACGGTGTTGCTCCCTACGTTGGGAATGATGATGTTCCCGATTTTCACGGTGTATGTCACTCAGATTTATACGCGCAACAGAAAGTCCGACTCTTGATCGGAGTCGGACTTTGCGCATGGGATCCGCTTTCGGACGGATTATTTTTTTTGTTCCCGGAGCAGGTCCCGAATCTCCGTAAGCAACAACTCCTCCTTGGACGGTTCCGGCACCGGTGCCGGCGCGGCTTCCTGTTTTTTCTTCATCAGCTTGTTCATCATCTTGACCATCAGAAAGACGCAGAAGGCCAGGATAGCGAAATCCACGCACTGTTGGATGAATGCGCCGTAATTCCACCAGATCGGTTCCGCAGGAACACTCTCCGCCGTACCCGACCCGATTGCGTCGGTCACTACGTGTGTCGCTTTCGAGGAGAGGTCGCGCACCTTGCTGATGTCGAGCCGCAGCGACGAGAAGTCCGTATTGCCGATGAGGGCGCCGATGGGCGGCATCAGGATGTCGTTGACTAGCGATGAAACGATTTTTCCGAACGCACCGCCGATGATTACGCCGACAGCCATGTCCATTACGTTGCCCTTGAGGGCAAATTCCCGAAATTCTTTGAAAAAAGACATATACGTTGATTTTTAAGGTTAATTGTGGCAAATGCAATACGATAATATACAAAGATACGAATAAGCCGAGTGCAAAAGCAAATTTTATTTGCATTTTGCCGAGGCGAAGAAATCAAAGATACTATTTATTTGCAAAAAGAAAAACCGGTCCCGTTGATTTTTCGGGACCGGTCGGATGATATTTCCGGAAAGGAGCTATTCTTCCACTTCCACCAGGATGGCATCGGTTGCGACGTTGTCGCCTTCCTGTACGAGAATCTGCTTGATCGTACCCGCCACGTCGCTGGTGATCGAGTTTTCCATCTTCATCGCTTCGAGGATAACCACTTCCTGTCCGGCTTTTACCTTGTCGCCGACCTTCACCTTCAGGGCGATGATCTTGCCCGGCAGGGGAGCGGTCACCTTGTGGCCCGTGATGGCTTTGGCTTCGACCTTGTGTTCGCTCCGGGCGGCAGTTTTCGGAGTGTCTTTGGCTGCCGTCGCTTCGTAGGCTTTCTTCTTCTGGTCGGTGAGGAATGTCTTGGCAACCATCGGGAAGAGCTCGAGCAGAAGCACCTCTTTTTCATTGGCAGCGAGCTTTACGCCTCCTGCTTCGGGCAGTTCGGGATTGGGCTGCATCTGGTATTTCGACGTATCGTAGGGAATCTCTTCGCGTACACCGCAGATCTTGAACCGGAATTCGGGGTCGATCTTCACCGGCGTTTCACCGTATTCGCCCTTTACGAGAGCAACGAATTGCGAACTCTTGGTCGTGTACCTGT
>ENA-OYXW01000626-OYXW01000626.1-human-gut-metagenome-genome-assembly--contig:-NODE-626-length-10388-cov-4.396497_pt1 | contig 10388 bp, 10 predicted proteins | sample MGYA00243977_ERZ653436 | MGnify/ENA primary metagenome ERZ653436 (study PRJEB26926, sample SAMN06165001) | human gut metagenome | biome: ENVO:00009003; feature: ENVO:2100002; material: ENVO:00002003...
GCTCGGAGATGTGTATAAGAGACAGGCGCATAGGACAGCGATTATTACCCTTGTATTCATGCTGCCGGTTTTCTTCTTGTTCTGTTCTGAATATTTTATGAATTGTGTGGAGTCAAGCGGAACCGTATCCTCATAGTTCATAGGTGCGGGCGGCTTGCCGCCAAGAATAGGTGCAGATGTCCTTGCGCCGCAATACCGACAAAAAGGCTTGCTGCCGCTCAACGGCTTTCCGCAGTTTTTACAATAAAGCATACTGTTTCCCCCTCCCGTATATTTAAATTAAATCGGAGCAAGCTTCAAATAACCGTTACCGGCCGGAGAAGCCCGTCTGCTGCCGCATACCGTCGACTTGCCTTACGTTGCGTACCGGCCAATAGCTGTAAACCGGCGAGTTCGTAAGGTCCACATAATTCAGCGTTGTAAGGTTGGCAAGCGCCGAAATATCGCTTACATTGGTGTTGCTCATGTATAGCTTCTTGAGCGAGTGCATATTATACAAGGGCGATATGCTTGCAACAGGGTTATCCGAAATGCTGAGTGTTTCAAGCTGTGTCAATGCATAAAGGGGCGAAATATCGCTTATATTGTTGCTGTTGAGTTTAAGCTCTTCCCTTAGGTTAACAAGGTTTGCAAGCGCGGATATGTCGCTTATCTGGTTTGAATAAAGGTTTAGCCTTGTAAGCCGGGTAAGACCCGCCAATGGCGTAATATCGGTTATTCTGTTTGAAGAAAGTCCCAGCCATGTTATATTCGTCATAACGCTAAGGGCCGATATATCGCTTATGTTATTTCTGAAAAGTCCAAGATAGCCATCAAGATAGCCCATGCTTTCAAGAGGGGATATATCCGATAAAAAAATATTGTTCAGAAGCCTCAGATTTTTAAGATACGGCAGCGTACATAAAGGGGATATATCGTTTATCTCCGTGCAGCATATTGAAACGGATACAAGGTTAGGAAAATATTCTATGTCCGATATATCATCAAGTCTGCTCCTTTGGTGCCTTGAGCCGTTATAGTAAAAGCTCCCATCGCCATGGTCCTCGTTATTGCCTTTGCCTGAATCAAAATAGTTGGTATATGTGTCGAAGCAGTATTCTCCCAGTATAAAAAGCTCCGTAACGCTTTCACATTCGCCAACGGTTATATCTCCGTAGCTTTTATTCAAAAGTTGCCTTATGCATGCTTCAAACTCAGGGCTTACAAATTCAACGCTCTGTTCCTCTCTCGGTATATATTGCGTGGGTGAAATTGTGGGAACGACGGGCGTAGGCTGACTCACTTCGGCAGGGCTTGAAGTATGCTCGGTTGAAACAGCTCAATCATCAGATGAGGCAAGGCTTTCCGATGCGGGAATGCCGCTGTTGTTATCGGAGCTTATGTCAGTTCGCCCCGACAGCACCACCACAACAAGCGTCACAGCCAATATTCCGACGGCCGCCGCAAGTATTGCAATTATTCTGTTGTTTCCTTTCGCGGGTTTCGCCGGGGAAGGAATATCTTCGTTCCCGGGAAAAAACGGCGCCGCTGTCCTCGCGCCGCAATAGCGGCAAAACGGCTTTATTTCACTTATTATCCTTTTGCATTTATCGCAATACATGGTTTCTACCCACGCCCCTTAAAGTAGTTTATTATGCCATTGTATATTCCCTTTGCCATCTTCTTTTGAAATTCGGCATCGGTAAGCAGCATATCCTCATCCGGATTGGACATATGTCCCATTTCTATATTAACTATCGGTCTTTCGCACCAGTTGAAGCCCGTTTGGTCGCTGCGGTAGGTTATCCCCTTTTTCGTTTTTAAGCCTGTCGCTTCGCCATACGCTTCGAGTATACACTTAGCCGCCCGTATATTCTCCTCATAATAGGGATAGCTCTTTGAAGCAGGCACCAGCATGAAAGCTCCCCTCACGGAACCGTCCTCGGTGCCGTTGCAATGCAGCCTTACGCCAAGATCAACATTATGTTCATTAAAGAACTTGGCCCTTTCCACGTTGGAAATGTCCACATCCGCGGTTGTTCTTGTAATATACACGGTGGCTCCGGCATCCTCAAGCATACCCCTGAGTAAAAGCCCGACGGCAAGGTTGACGGCATGCTCCTCCACCCTTGATTTAACGCCGCGGGTACCTGAGGACACCTTTTTTTTCATCACATCGGAGCCCGGCGACTGCGGTTCCTTTTCCTTGTTGGAATGTGCCTGATGTCCGGGGTCCAACCCTATAACTATGCCGTTAAGAGGCTTATCGCTTTCGTTATCAGGGGTCTGCATACCTTCCGTTTCGGGCTGTTTTGTCGCTTCGGGCATTTGCTGCACATATGTGTTTTCCGGCTCGGCCATGCCGTCATCGGTTTGCACAGGCTCCGTATCGTCAGGCTGAGGCGCGGCTGTCTGCTGCATCGTTAAATCGGCCGTTTTTTCGGGTTTCTGTATGTAAACGGCTTCCGGCTGAGGGCTATCTCCGCCGAATCCCGGCAGCACAGATGATATTATGAATACTGTTGCTGCCAACAGCACGCAAACGGCCAATAATACCATGACCGACAGCGCACTATTGTTTTTCATTCTTTTAATCCTTGCCATTATCTTTTATTGCCCTTACCGATATTGCCGAAAAGCGGTTTGTTTATCCTTTCTACATCAATAACCACGGCCGTTGCATTGTCCGTGCCGCCGGCCTTAAGAGCAGCTTCTATTATTTTTCTTGCGGGGTCTAATGATTTTACAAGTATGGTCTTGAGTTCATCATCGCTGACCATATTTGACACGCCGTCGCTGCAAAGCAAAAAGACATCTCCTTTTTTCAGCCCTATCTCGTCGGCATATGAAGGCCGCGCCACAAGTCCGGGTATATCAAGCCCAAGGTATCTTGTAAGTGAGTTGCTCGCGCGCTTATCTGCCGGGTTTATTCCCATCTTTTTCATGCGCTCGGCTTCGGTATGATCCTCGGTAAGCTGTATCAGCTTATTTGCACGCAGCAAATATACCCGGCTGTCCCCAAGCCATGCTACCGTTGCCCTGTCGCCATATATGCAAAGCACGGTCAGCGTACTTCCGGAATCGGTAGGCAAATCCACAACGGCCCTGTTCGCATCTTCCGTATAACGGTTTATCTCCTCCCGCACGCTTTCCGCTTCAGGTTCGTCAAGCATATTAAGCCTTTGCAGCAGCAGACGCATCATATTGACGCCTATTTCCGATGCGTCCTCGCCTGCGGCCTGGCCTCCCATGCCGTCACACACGGAATACAGCTGCATGTAATTGCTGCTCCTGCTCCTATACAATCTGCCCTTCTTTGTTGATTTTTTATTTAGGCAATAGCCGTTCACAAAAATATTGTCTTCGTTGTTGGTCCTCACGTTGCCGACGTGCGAGCATGCGTATGCCGTTATATGCGAATTCATTACATTCCTCCCAAATCAAAAAACGTTAAGCGTTACGCGCCCCTGTATCTAAGCGCTGCCTGCATTGCCTTGGCAGTGGCAAAGCGGCCGTTCGGATCATAGTCGCAGGCCATAAGCACCGCTGCCCTTAAAGCATCATCGCCGTCAATAGGCGCCGGTATGGGTTCGCCGGACATACGCCTTGCAAATGCTCTTTCGGTATCCTCCGGCGTAAACGGTGCAGGCGCTGCAGGCAGGAACGGATAACGCTCCCTATTAAGAAGCTTGTAAAGCAGTATTCCAAGTGAATATATATCAACCGTGCTGTCATAATTTTTGCCGTTGTACACCTCCGGTGCTACATATGCCGGCGTTCCGCGCATGCCGACGCTTACGCTGTCTATATTCATCTCCTTGGCTATGCCGAAATCGCCAAGCTTGTATACGCCCCTGTTGTTCAAAAAAATGTTGGCGTCTTTTATATCGCGGTGAATTATGCTGTAAGAAGCGCATGCATCCAGCGCTGAGCATATCTCTATGCCAAGCCGTCTCACCTCTTCCGGCGGAAGCTTGTTGTTGCGCATATAGGCGGTAAGCGGAATCAGCATCTCCATTCTGATGAACACATCCCATTTAAGAACGCCGGGGGTGTTCACTATCATGTGATCCTCATATGCAACTATGTTCGCCTCGCCCCTCAATGCGTACATTATCTCTATTTCCTTCAGTATCTTCTGCGCCATGCTTTCAAAGAAAGAATAGAGCGCCCTGTCATCCATGCCCATGGCCCTTGCATTTGCTATTTCGGATTCACTCTTTGGTATGGTTATATGCTTGCAGGCGCTATAATAAACTCCGCCGGTGTCGTTCCTTACCAAACGATACACTTTGCCGTAGCCGCCTTCACCTATCAGCTCCTCGGCATACCAATTCCCCCATAATGGCTCAAATTGTTTTATCCTTTCACCTGAATAGATCATGCTACCTCCATATGCGTATCCGGCTTTGTGCCTACCGTTTTGGTGGAAACGCGTATTTTATTACTTTCATGCATTTTTCGTTGTTATTTCGTTTCATTATACATTAAACGCACGAACTGTGCAAGTCCTGTCGCTCAGTTTTCCATGACCAAAGCTTGCTTGCCGACGGCTTGTGAGCCAATATTTTAACCGCGCAGCGTTTATGACAAATAACGCCTCTTTTTTGCAAAATACTTGCAAAGTCCTTTTTGTATGCTATACTGAACGTAAATTGTGACTGTTTTGTTAACAGGCATGAATCAAATCGATTTTTTCAGGAGGTTAAAAATGTCCATCGTTCGTTGCCCAAACGGTCATTATTATGATGATAAACGTTTTAGCACGTGTCCTCACTGCTTATACTTTGGGGCAAATATTGCAGCAAATGCACATACCGAAACTGTTGGCAACAATGTGCTGTTCAATAGCTACCGATTCACAGAAGGCGATGATGACAATGAAAAAACCATAGCCAAGAATATCAACATATTGGATAGTGACGACGAAAAGACTATCCGCTTTAGCGATGCTGCCGACGATGACGAAAAGACAATAGGCTTCATGAATATGGTCACAAAGGTGAATCCCGTTGTGGGTTGGCTGGTATGTATAGACGGGCCGGAGCGCGGGCGTGACTACAGGCTACATGCCGAAAGAAACTTTATAGGCCGATCATGGAAGATGGACGTAATCATAGTTGACGACAGATCGGTATCAAGGGAAAATCATGTTTCAATAGTATATGATCCACGTTCGGGCTGTTTTACGATAGTTAACGGAGAAGGCATAAAAACTCTCCTTAACGGTGAACCCGTAACAGAGCCAAAGGGCATAAAAGACGGCGATAAAATAAGTATAGGTGATTCAACATACGATTTTGTTGCATATTGCAGGGAGGATAGACAATGGATATGAAAAAGCGTATAGCCTCAGCTTTGGTGATGGTGCTCGTTTTGTGCGCCGTGTGCAGTGCTGCTCTGGCGGATTTGCCGGAACGCATAGAAGTGGAGCAATACAAGATACGCATGCCCGAAATAGACATATATTTTAGGCCGGTGGATGCGAGTGGGGCATTTATTAAAAACTTTGCTCCCGAAGAAGTTAAAGCCGTGCTTGGCGGCAAGGCGCTTTCATTCAGCTCCATAGGGCATTATAACAGTGGAACTACTTATTATATTATGCTCGATATATCGGGCTCAATGCCATCGGGCACGTTTTCCGCCGTTAAGAATTCAATAAAGGACTTCATCTCATCAATGTCGGCTGCAGATGCTGCCGTGCTCATTACCTTTGGTGAGGAAGTTACAACCGTGCTGAACGGTAGCGAGTCAAAGGCCGAAGCCATTGCCGCCATAGATGCGCTAAAGGCCAAGGATAAAATAACAAGGTTTTTTGACGCCGTCACCACAGTGGTAAACGCCGCAAATGCAAACGCTTCCAATCTGCCATCGCGCCGCGTGGCATTGCTTATAACCGACGGCAAGGACGTCAGCGACGCCGGCAGCACCACGCAGGCCGAGATGAAGGAATCCCTTATAGCCGCAGGGCTTCCGCTTTATGCGCTGGGCATAGGCTCAAACAAGACGCATATTGACGCACTTGGCGAGTTTGCACGCAGCACCGGCGGTTATTTCGCTTCAATAGACAAAAAGAACTGTGAAGAAACTTTTTCCGCATTAAAGGACAGGATATCATCCTGCTACGTTATGCATCTTGTTGCGGACAGCAATATAATCGAAAGCCCGGAGCAGCAGCTCATAATAAAGCTTGAATGCGACGGCAAGGAAGTATCCATAAGCCAAAACGTAAAGCTGAACGACTGGATACCCGACAATACTGCGCCATACGTTGCCGAAATCAGCGCGAGCAACGGCAATGAGCTTGTTATAAGCTTTTCCGAGGCGGTTACCGGAGCAAATGACGCGGCGAATTACTCGATTAAAGCTAATATAAACGGAAAAGAGGTTTTGCTTGCGCCCAAGTCCGTATATTATGACGAGGCTACATATATTGCCCTCCTTACATTCGAGGATGAGCTTTATACAGGTGAATACAGCGTTGAGCTTGCAAATATAGCGGATAGGTCAATGGAGGCAAATGCCGTATCACCCGCATCGGCGAGCGCATCGATAACCGGCAAAACGCCTGTTGAACCCACCATATTTAACCCTTTACCCGAGGATGAGGAAGCGACTATCCCTATTTGGCTGATAAGCGTACTGGCCGCCGTTGTATGTATAGTGATAGTAATAATTGTTATTGCAATCTCAAAATCCAAAAAGAACGCAGCTAAATCCGAGGACGCTTTTGACGAACATATTGAAAACGGTGAGCACATAAAAAGCACTGTTATACATATTCCCGTTGCAGGCACACGCTGCCAGGCGACTGTTGTTGATGTTACCGGTATGCAGAGGCGCGTTGAGTTCACAGTGATAGGCGCATACATTGTCGGCCGTTCACATAGCGACAGCAATATGTCTGTTGACGATAAGCAGCTGTCAAGGCAGCACTTCCAGCTTACCTGCGAAAACGGCTGCCTGTATATCGAGGATCTCGGTTCCACAAACGGAACGGAGGTCAACGGCGTGCCTATCATGTCAAAAAGGCCTATCGGTCCCAACGACATAATTACAGCCGGCAATTCGAAATTCAATTTTACTATTCTTTGATATAGCTGCCGGTGCAGCGAAAACATAACTGCCGATATAGCGGAATATTACAGCGCAGTTTATCGCTAAACCGTGACAGCTTGAAGGGAGGGGGGAGAACATGGCAGATTATAACGGCACCGTGTGCGCGGAGTGCTTCGGTCATCTAAAGCCAAACGATCCGATATGTCCAAACTGTAATTTTAACAACGCTACGCTCAATAATTATGTGTCAAACGGACTGGAACCGTTCACTCTGCTTGATTCAAGATACCTGCTTGGCAGAGTGCTTGGCGCAGGAGGCTTTGGCATAACATATGCTGCGTTTGATAAATACTGCAACCAGCGCTGCGCCATAAAGGAGTATTTCCCTTTGCATCTTGCAACAAGGAATCCCATGAACGGCGATGTTGTACCGATGAAGCGCCCGGAAAGCTATGAGCAAGGCCTTTTGCAGCTTGAAGCGGAGGCCGGGCTTTTATCAAAGCTTCAATCATGCAAATCAATAGTCAGCGTAAGGAATTTTTTCCACGGCAAAGGAACGGCCTATATGGTGATGGAGTTTATCGACGGCAGGAACCTTAAGGCTGTGGCACAAAGAAGCGGCGGCAAGATGCCGTATCCGGAGGCATACAACTGCCTGCTTAGGAGCGCACTTGCACTTTCGGAGGTGCATCGCAATAATATACTGCATCGTGATGTAAGCCCGGAAAACCTTATGCTGATGAACGACGGCAGCATAAAGCTGATAGACTTCGGCGCATCAAAAAGCGTGTTCCTGCAGGAAAGCGACAATAACAACCCTATATTGCTAAAGCTCAGCTATGCCCCTCCGGAGCAATACAGCAAGACGGGCAAGCAGGGCCCCTGGACGGACGTATACTCGCTTGCATGCACATTTTACCGCATAGCCACGGGTGCCCTTGTGCCAACAGCATCCGAAAGGAGTAACGGGGCGCCGGTTCCTCCGGCACATACCATAGCAAACGATATACCGCTTAAGGTGTCGCTTGCCGTGCAGCAGGCAATGGAGCTTGACATATCCAAGCGTTACCTTACCATGGATGCGTTTATTGCCGCGTTCTCGGATTACAGCAACACGCCTACCAGCGATATCGATTCGCCGCCGACGTTTAATAACATCATTGGCGATAAATTGAACAAGGTAAAGAGTCTTTTCAAAAAAAAAGACTTGGGCAAAATGGGCTTTGGCCCAAAGCAGCCAACGGCAACGCTTGTTGTAGACGGTGCGGACGTACAGACCATACCGCTTGCGGATGGGATTGTGGCTACGGTAGGCCGCAATAAAACCTGCAACCTTGTATGCATGAGCGACACGCGCATAAGCAGGGAGCATTGCCGGCTTATATATCATGCGGACACCCAAAGTATAACCGTTATCGACGATTCGGTAAACGGAACCATGGTATCCGATGGCACGTGGCTAAGGCGCGGAGAAAGAACAGTTCTCAATTCCGACGCAGAGCTACAAATGGCTTCAAGCAACAATATAGTCAGGGTGGTATTGAAATGAACGACATACTGCACAGCGTCAACCCAATAATTTGGCTAATAGCGGGAGCGGCACTTTTCATAATAGGCACGGTGAGCCTATTGTGGCAAATAGCCTTGGCAAGGAAGGAAGCCCGCAGGGCAGCCAGAACACCGCGCAAGACCGGAAGCGGAGTACATGCGTATTGCTCCAGCATAATAGGCAACCGAGCAAACCAGCAGGATTTCTATATGATTCCGGGCTCCGGCATATCTTCAGCCATACTCAGAAGCAAGGGCTGCCTTGCAATAGTCTGCGATGGTATGGGCGGTATGCAGGGCGGCGAACGGGCGAGCCGCTGCTGCGCGGAATATCTATTTTCAAGGTATTATTCAATGCAATACGGCTCGGCACGGGATTTTTATACAGAAGAAATACCCCTTGCCGATAGGTCCGTGGCCGCACTTAAAAACGAATCCGGCTCCCCATTGGGCGGGGGCACCACGCTTGTAAGCGTGCTTGTGCTCAATTCCCGAATATACTTCGCCTCAGTCGGCGATAGCCGCATATACCTTTTCCGCTCAGGTAAGCTGACTCAGCTTACAAGAGACCACAACTATTTCCTCGTGCTTTCACAACGGGTGAAGGATGGCGAAATCACCCCGGAAGAAGCTAAGGCGGACCGACAGAAGGAAGCGCTTATAAGCTATGTGGGTATGGGCACGGGGCCGGACATAATCGATATAGAGGCCGAAGGCATACCCGCCAAAACGAATGATATTCTGTTGCTCTGCTCAGATGGACTTACCAAGGCAATGTCCGATGATGAGATAGCGCAAATTATCGCCGAAAACGAGGATTTACCCGCTGCAATACCGCAGGCGCTCACCTCGGCTGCTTTCTCAAAGCATTGGATAAAGCACGACAATATTACGGTTGCTATCGTGAGCTGCTCCTAAAGGGACGCGCACACGTATAATATAACCAACCATTTAACAAAGAAAGGAAGTAATCTTATGAATCTTCAGCGTTGCCCTCAAGGCCATTTTTACGATGCCGACGCTTACCCTCGCTGCCCGCATTGCGACGGTTCTCTTGCTTCGAACACTGGCGGCATTACCGGCGAATACGTTCCTACTCCCCCCATACCTAACAGATCCAATGACGAAACCCTTAGCATTAATCCTGACGGCTCAGGCGGTTCTGCGGACAAATCCGATATCGATCCCGAAATAACCATCGGCTGGAATGGCGGAGGATTATTCAAGGATGGTTTAAAGCCTGTGGTCGGCTGGTTGGTATGCACTGCCGGTAAGAACCGCGGCAAGGAATACCGGCTTTGTGCAGGCTCAAACTTTATAGGCAGGAATAAGGAAAACAGCGTAGCGCTTACAGGCGAAAACTCCGTTTCGCGCTTAAAGCACGTCGTGGTTGTGTATGAGCCGATTCAAAATGTATTCATGGCGCGGCCGGGTGAAGCTACCGAGCTTGCCTATGTAAACGAAGAGGTAGTGCTTGGTGCAATGCCGCTCAAGAAAAATGACCGCATAAAGGTCGGCAGTGTTGAACTTATGCTTATCCCCTGCTGCGATGAATGCTTCTCTTGGGATAAGGACAATCAATAACGGCTTCGCAACCGTTAATCATTTATTACTAAGGAGGATATCATATTATGCTGAATGATTTTAATGATCTTATTTACAGTATCCAGATGATCAAAAGCGTTTCTGTGCTGCTGATGGTGCTGGGGGGTATACTTGGGCTGTTTCTGCTTGTGATGGCGTATATCTTTGCCCTGTCTCTTATACACATCTCCGAGCCCACGAGACGCTCATGAATCTCG
>ENA-OYXW01000627-OYXW01000627.1-human-gut-metagenome-genome-assembly--contig:-NODE-627-length-10383-cov-4.386328_pt1 | contig 10383 bp, 12 predicted proteins | sample MGYA00243977_ERZ653436 | MGnify/ENA primary metagenome ERZ653436 (study PRJEB26926, sample SAMN06165001) | human gut metagenome | biome: ENVO:00009003; feature: ENVO:2100002; material: ENVO:00002003...
ACGAGATTCATGAGCGTCTCGTGGGCTCGGAGATGTGTATAAGAGACAGGTAAACTATTGTGTCGGAGCCGAGCACGCAGCAGCCCGGGTTTTCCTCCGCAACGGCTGCGGCCTTTATCCGCGCAAGGCGGCTTACGTATTCACCCGGCGCGCAATGGCCTATGTTTTCTTCGGCCCGGCTTGGCTTAACGGTAAAGTCATACCCCATAAGGGTAAGCATTTCCCTGCGCCGTGGGGAAGCGGATGCAAGTATAAGTTCCATCTTTTCCTCCTTTAATCGGATAGCTGCTGGAATCCAAGCCCGTATGCAGTGTCGTAGGGGCAAAGCAGCACAAGGGCGGATTTATCCACGCTGTATGCTATGCCGCGGATGTGGCAGGCCTCCGCGCGGGAACAGGCGCACATGAGTATAGTCCGGTCGGAGCCCGAGAACATGCCTGTGCCCTTTATGCTCGTTACGCCGCGGCCTATGTTATGCATTATCTCATCGGATATTTCTTTCGGCTTGCCGGTCACTATGAAAGTTACCTGACCTGTCATGAAGCCGGCGGTTATCTTGTCTATCACCGTGGTGCTTACGGCCGTCATAACTATGCCCTGCAGCACGGCGTCTATCCTGCCGAATACAATGCCGCCCAGCAGTATTACCGTGCCGTCAATGCATATGGATATGGTGCCTATGGAAAGATGGGGGAACTTTTTCCTAAGGCTCATTATAAGAAAATCCGTGCCGCCGGTGGAAGAACCGCGCCAATATACCAGCGCAAGCCCTGCGCCGCTCAGCGCGCCCGCGAATAGCGCCGCCATGAGCGCATCGCCTTTATATACGGGCAGCAGCGGGAATACGAAGTCTATTATAACGGTGCTTATGACCATTGTCTTGATAGACTTGAAGAAAAACTTTTTGCCCAGCGTCCTTATGCATATTATAACTATAGGAATGTTTAGCACCAGCGTGCATATACCGATGGGCCACTGAGTAAAGTGGTTTATTATTATGGCTAGGCCGGATATGCCGCCCGGGGCGAACTCCGCCTGCGAAGCGAAGCTGTATATTCCCGCGGCGTAAAGAATGCCGCCTATTATATCGAACAGCAGATCCATTAAAATCTCTTTCAACTTTGCTTTTCTTTCAGCCGTCATATGTAAAATATCCTCCTTTGCGCGCCCGCTATTTTTGCGGACAACCGATTGTAACACTGCCTTTATGTCCTTGTCAAACTGACTATTTATGCAAATGCATAAAATAAATTATTTTTTGCTTGCAAAAGCTTGAACACCGTGCTAAAATACTATCTGTTTGAGTAAAAACGCACGCTACCGTCGTAAGGAGGTGTAATGCATGGGTAAGTACTGCGAAATATGCAAGAAGGGAGTTATGAGCGGTAATCTGGTAAGCCATTCCAACAGAAAGACCAGGACCACTTGGGCTCCCAACATTCAGACCGTTCACGCGGTGGTTAACGGCACTGTGCGCAAGGTGAATGTTTGCACTCGCTGCCTTCGTTCCGGCAAGGTTGAGCGCAGCTTCTAATAAAAGCGATTTCTGTGCATATGCGCGGCGTTCCTTCGGGGATGCCGCGTTTTCTTTATGCAAAATACCATTCTTTATCATAGCATATCAAATGCGCTTTGGGCAAATGCTATTGGTGAGCGAAAAGTGAAAGGGAGATTAAGAGATGAAGTTCAGCTACGACGAGAGCTATCTGCCTCTTAAAAAGAACCTGACCGGTACGCTTGCCGCGCAAGACAGCGCAGGGGAGGGCGATGCGGAGCATCAGCCCGGCGATGATACCCGCCGTGAGGAGCCGCCCCGCAGCTAAGCAAACAGGCATATAGCCCAAAACAACAAAAGGCCGCATATTTCTATGCGGTCTTTTGCTGTATAAGATTATTTAACCACCAATTCCCCGTTTACGCAGTCCACGGTGTAAACCGTACCGGGCTCGGGGTCGGATTCGATTATCTTGCGGGCAAGCAGCGTTTCAAGCTTGGACTGAAGCAGTCTCTTGAGCGGCCTTGCGCCGTAATGCGGATCGTATCCGGCATCGGCAATATAGTGCTTTGCGGCGTCTGTAAGCTGCACGTCCAGTCTGCGTTCGGCAAGGCGACGGCGGATATCCTTGAGCATAAGCTCGGTTATGGCAAATATCTCCTGCTTATCAAGCGGCTTATAGAACACTATGTCATCTATCCTGTTAAGGAACTCGGGGCGGAAGCTCTGCTTAAGCAGCGCGTTTACCTGATTGCGCGCTTCCTCGGTTATCTTGCCGTCCTTTATGCCGTCCAGTATGTACTGGCTGCCAAGGTTGCTGGTCATTACTATTACGGTATTCTTGAAGTCCACCGTGCGGCCCTGCGAATCGGTCATGCGGCCGTCGTCAAGCACCTGCAGCAGCACATTGAAAACGTCCGGATGCGCCTTTTCAATCTCGTCGAACAGCACAACGCAGTAAGGCTTTCTGCGCACGGCCTCGGTAAGCTGACCGCCCTCATCATAGCCAACGTATCCCGGAGGTGCGCCTATCAGGCGAGCCACGGAGTATTTCTCCATGTATTCGCTCATGTCTATACGCACCATGTTGTTCTCGTCATCAAACAACGCCTCGGCAAGTGCCTTCGCAAGCTCCGTCTTGCCCACGCCAGTGGGGCCGAGGAACAGGAAACTGCCTATGGGCTTTGAAGGATCCTTCAGGCCGGCCCTTGTGCGCAGAATGGCGTTGGATACGGTCTTTACGGCCTCATCCTGACCTATCACGCGCTGATGCAGAATATCTTCAAGGCGCAGCAGCTTTTCGCGTTCACCCTCCATAAGTCTTGCTACCGGTATGCCGGTCCAGCGGGCAACTATGCGGGCAATTTCGTCTTCCGTCACGCGGTCGCGCAGCAGTCCGCTCGCTTTGCCCTTCTCCATTTCCTTTTCGGCATGGTCAAGCTCTTCCTTCAGCTTCGGCAGCTTGCCGTATTTCAGCTCGGCCGCCTTATTGAGATCATAGTCGCGTTCGGCGCGCTCCATCTGCGCATTAAGGTCTTCTATCTCGCCGCGTATGCGCTGCACGTTCTTGATGGAATCCTTTTCCTTGTCCCATTTGGCCTTGAGCTGCTTGAATTTCTCGCGGTCGTCGGCAAGGGTTTTCTGTATCTCTTTCAGATGCTCCTCGCTCAGCTTGTCGGATTCCTTTTTCAATGCCGCTTCTTCAATTTCAAGCTGCATTATCTTGCGGGAAAGTTCGTCAAGCTCCGTGGGCATAGAGTCCATTTCCGTCCTTATCAGCGCACATGCTTCATCCACAAGGTCTATCGCCTTGTCCGGCAGGAAACGGTCGCTTATATATCTGTGCGAAAGGGTTGCCGCGGCTATAAGCGCGTTGTCGCTTATCTTAACGCCGTGGTAAACCTCGTAGCGCTCCTTCAGGCCGCGCAGTATGGATATTGTATCCTCAACGCTCGGCTCGTCCACCATTACCGGCTGGAAACGGCGGGAGAGGGCGGCATCTTTTTCGATGTACTTGCGGTATTCGTCAAGCGTGGTTGCGCCTATGCAGTGCAGCTCGCCGCGCGCAAGCATAGGCTTGAGCAGATTGCCGGCATCCATGCTGCCTTCGGTTTTGCCCGCGCCAACTATTGTGTGCAGCTCATCGATAAACAGTATTATCTTGCCTTCGCTGCGCTTGACCTCGCCAAGCACGGCCTTCAGCCTTTCTTCAAATTCGCCGCGGAACTTTGCGCCGGCTATCAGCGCGCCCATATCCAGCGAATATATTTTGCGCTCCTTCAGGTTAGCCGGTACGTCCCCGCGCACTATCCTCTGCGCAAGGCCTTCGGCTATTGCCGTTTTACCAACGCCCGGCTCACCTATCAGCACAGGATTGTTCTTGGTTTTGCGCGACAGTATGCGTATAACGTTCCTCACTTCGTCATCACGGCCGATAACGGGATCGAGCTTCTGCCTGCGCGCAAGTTCAACAAGGTCCTGCGCGTATTTATTCAGCGCATCGTATGTGTCTTCTGGATTATCGGTTGTTACCCTCGCGCTGCCGCGCACTTCTTCAAGGGCTTTAAGGAAGTCATTCTTTTTTATGTTGTAGCGGGAAAACAACTCCCTCATGGCGGAGTTCGGCTGCTCCATCATGCCAAGGAACAAATGCTCCACGGAAACATACTCATCCTTCATATGGATGGCTATTTCCTCGGCCTTGTTCAGCGCCTTGTCAAGATCCTGCGTAACGTATATCCTGTCCGCCTCGCGGCTGGAACCGGTTACCTGCGGCAGCCTTGCTATCGCCGCGCCTACTGCGCCCGCGAAGCCCTCCGCATCGGAACCCATGCGCTCGATAAGGCTCTTTATGAGCGAATCCTCCTGACCAAGGAGCGCTGCGCACAAATGCTCCTGATCCACCTGCTGATTGTTATGCGATACCGCTATGCTTTGGGCGGACTGCACCGCCTCAAGCGATCTTTGCGTAAGTTTGTTTATGTTCATAGGGGTTACCTCCTGCCCACGGGAACTTTTGTTCCCGTCGATTACAATACTATTATAGTCTTAACCGAAAAATAAGCAATGGAGTCATTGTAATGCTAATTTGAAATAATTGTGAAGGGGAGAAAGAAAACATTATTGTTTGTCAAAAAAACATTTAGCCTATTTGCCTATTGAATTAATGGCGGTTTTGGGCGATAATTAGTAGTAATTATTTTGATTACTTTTGATAGGAGATATACCCCACTATGAACGTACTTCAGGAGCGCATCAAGAAAGAGGGCAAAGTCCTGCCCGGCAACATTATTAAGGTCGACGGATTTTTGAACCACCGCGTGGACGTTAAACTTATGCGAGAAATGGCAAAGGAATTCGGTCGGCTTTTTGATTTGACCGGCATCACCGCCGTGCTTACGGTAGAGGCCAGCGGAATAGCGCTTGCCACCATCTGTGCCGAGGAATTCGGCGTGCCCATGATTTTCGCCAAAAAGGCCAAGAGCGACAATATCGAAGGCGGCCTGTACAAAAGCGAGATATTCTCCTATACATATAAAAAGAAAGTAACGCTGCTGATGAGCAAGCAGTGGCTCGGCCCCAACGATAAGGTACTCATTATAGACGATTTCCTTGCCAACGGCGAAGCGCTGCATGGCTTGGTGGATATAATAGAGCAGGCCGGCGCGCAGCTGATAGGCATGGGCGTTGCGGTTGAAAAGGGCTTCCAGCCCGGCGGCGCGCGCCTGAGGAGCGAAGGCGTGAACCTGCATTCCCTTGCAATAATCGAAAAGGCCGACGAAAACGGCATAGTATTCCGTAACGAGGAGTAATTGGATGGAGAAAATAATCGTTGTGGACTTTGGCGGTCAGTATAATCAGCTGATCGCCCGCCGCGTGCGTGATCTTGGCGTATACTGCGAAATAGTCCCATACACAATAGACGTGGCAAAGCTTGCTGCCATGCAGCCCGCGGGCTTGATATTTACCGGCGGGCCGAACAGCGTGTATCTTGAAACCTCCCCGCATATATCCGATGAAATATTCGGCCTTAACGTGCCAATTTTGGGCATATGCTACGGCTGCCAGATATTGGCGTATATGCTGGGCGGCACCGTGTCCCCCGCGGAGACGGCGGCTGCGCGCGAATACGGCAAAACGGAAACGGACTATCTTACGGGCTCGAAGCTGTTTGACGAAGGCCACGGCATAACATGGATGAGCCATGGCGATTATATTTCAAAAGTTCCGGAGGGATTTAAGATAACGGCCAAAACGCTGGTATGCCCCGTTGCGGCCATGGAGTGCGATGAAAAGCGGCTTTACGGTGTGCAGTTCCACCTTGAGGTGAACCATACCGTAGGCGGCATAGATATGCTCCGCCGCTTCCTGTTCGATGTTTGCGGCTGCAAGGGCGAATGGAAGATGGACAGCTTTATCGATACCACCGTTGCCGAGCTTAAGCGCACCATTGGCGACAAGGGCGTTGTGCTGGGCCTCAGCGGCGGTGTGGATTCGTCCGTTGCGGCGGCGCTGCTTTCAAAGGCCGTCGGCAAGCAGCTCACCTGCGTATTTGTGGATCAGGGCCTTATGCGCAAGGATGAAGGGGATATGGTTGAGCAGACGTTCACAAAGCTGTTCGATATGAACTTTGTCCGCATAAACTGCCAGCAGCATTTCTATGATTGCCTGAAGGGAGTAAGCGATCCCGAACAGAAGCGCAAGATAATCGGCACGGAGTTTTACCGCGTATTCTGGGACAAGATACGCGAAAGCTATGGCGACGGCTTCTTTGCACAGGGAACGATATACCCCGACCGCATAGAAAGCGGCAAGGGCGACGCCGCCGTTATAAAGACGCATCATAACCAGGTCAAGCAGCCTGACGATATAAAGTTCCTTGGCACGATAGAGCCGCTGAAGGATCTTTTCAAGGATGAAGTGCGCCGCGTGGGCGAAATGCTGGGCATTCCGCATGAGCTTGTGTGGCGGCAGCCGTTCCCCGGCCCCGGCCTCGGCGTGCGTATAATAGGCGAAGTCACGCCCGAGAAGGTGCGCATACTGCAGGACGCGGACGCGGTGCTGCGCGACGAAATGGACAAGTGCGGCTATGCGGACAAGATGAGCCAGTTCTTCGCCGTATTGCCCGGCGTAAAGACAGTCGGCGTAATGGGAGACGGCCGCACATATGATGAGCTTATAGCCATCCGCGCTGTCACCACGGTCGATTTCATGACGGCCGACTGGGCGCACATCCCATATGAAATACTCGGCCGCGTATCCAACCGCATAATAAACGAAGTTTCCCACGTCAACCGCGTAGTTTACGACATAACTTCCAAGCCCCCGGGAACGGTGGAGTGGGAATAAGGTCTGGAATGCAGAAAAGCCTTTATTTTCAATGGTTTTACATGGAACCGTGAGAACAATGGCATTAAAATGGCATTAGTTTTCCCGTAAACGAAAAAATAGCCCCTGCCGGTTGAGGCAGGGGCTATTATTCCTTTTGGGCGCTCGCTTACGCGGGCGTTCCGCTCTTTGTGGTGATGTAGGTCGGGAAGCCTGCGGCCTTGAGCTTGGCCGCGCAGGCGGTCGCGTTTGCTTTCTGGGCGAATGCGCCTACCTGCACCTTGTAGTAGCCGTCGCTCTGTACGAGGTAGGTGTCGAAGCCTGCGGCCTTGACCTTGTCCCTCTGGGTTTTGGCGTTGGCAAGGTTCTTGAATGCACCGGTCTGCACGCGGTAGAGCGTCTTGGCCTGCTCCTCCGGCTCCGGCTTGGCGGTGTCCGTCGCGCCGAGGCGCTTGTTGACCTCGGCGGCGATTTCTCCGTGCCTGCTGTAGAGGTAGGTGCCCGGGCAGCTCTTGTTCGCGTAGTCGCGGTGGACGGTCATGTTGCAGCCGTTGAGGTGGTTCATGCGCTCGTTCTTGTTCGTAGACCAGACGAGCTTTTTGATGCCGTTCCGCTTGCAGATGTCGGTCACGAGGTCGAGCATCGCGGCGTAGGCTTTCTCGGTAACGGCGTAGGGCTCTTTGTTGTCGCTGGCGACTTCGATTGTGATGGCCCTGTGGTCGTTCACTCCGCTCGAGGTACACCACGAGCGGTCGCCCTCGTCCACGCAGAGGCCGATGCTGCCGTCGTAGCCGACGACGTAGTTGCAGGACGCTTTCTTGCTTGTCGGCTGAAATACCTCGCAGCCGCGCTTTGCCGTTACCTGCGCAACGAAACAATGGATGGTGATGGTGTCGATTTTGTGATTACGCGGGCTGTTTTTGTTCGGGCTGATGAGGGTATAGTTCGCGAGAGGGCTGTTGCTCATTCCGGGGTGCTCCTTTCTACTTCTCCGCGTTTGTCGCGGGCTCTGCGATGCCTCCGATGGTTAGAAATCCGTTGTTGAGGTCGTAAACTGCTGCTTCAATGAGGGCGTCGAGCTTGCTCTCGTCCACGGTCATGCCGTGTTCACGGAGCCATTTGATGACGTACTCCTTCTTCTCCGCGCCTCGGCCGCTGCCGGTGTAAATCTGCTCGGCGGCCGTGACTGCGATGCGTACCCACGCATTGATTTGCTGCTGCTGGTTGGCCGTGGTCTTCCCTTTGATGTAGGGGATGACGAAAGCAGTGATGAGGGCCGCGATGAGGGCCGCTACAGCCTCGATGATGGGGGTGATGTCGTAAATAGTCATGGTGATTCCTCCTTTTCATTGGTCGGTGTGTATTTCATCGTCCGGCGCGGGCGGCTCGTCCAGAATGGGGTTGCCGTCCGCGTCGAGGTGATGCTTGTTCCTGCTCATCTTCTCTCCAAGGCTCTTTCCGGCGTAGGTGATGAGATAACCTATGCAGGCCGTGAAGACGGTCGTTGTGACGTCCGAGGCGGCGTCCTTCTCAAAGGCCGCCAGCGCGTAAGAGGATATAACGGCCGCAGTCGCTATGCAGGAGGCCCAGACAGCGAGCTTTTTCGAGAACTCCGTCTTTTTGGCCTTGCTTTTCCTGCGCCTGCGCTTCTTCCGGCGAAAGAGCCCCAAAAAGGTCTTCACACGGCCCGTCACTCCTCTCTGTGGTTGTGGTTCTCCTCGATGCGGTCGATGCGCTTATGGGCCTGCTTCGCGCTTGCCTCGACGGCGGTGAGGCGCTCAAGGAATTGCGTGTTTGTGTTCCTCTGTTCCCTCTGCTCTGCCTTGATGTCGTCGCTGCCGCTCTTGATGTAGCCTATCTCCGTCAAGACGGTGCCGCTCTGCTTGCCCTCGTCTGAATCATCCTTCTTTCGGTTGCGCTTGTAGGTGGCGAGGCCGAAAACGATGGCGCAGACCGTGCCGAGAATGCCGAGGACGGTCGAAACTACTGCGAGTTCATTCATAGGGTTCCTCCTTTCTGCCTAACGGCTTTTTACGTAGAGGCAAAAGACGTAGCCGACGGCGATGTGCCCCTCTATAACTGCGGCGGCGTTGCACCATCCGGCCTCTCGCGGCATGGCTATCAAGAGGTCTCCCTTGTTGAGTGTGCCGATGCTGCTGTGCTCGGTGCTCCGGCCCGTCCTGATGTTGACGTCCTGTCCGGAACAGGTCGCCGGGTAGGCGCGGGTGGAGGCGGTGTCTGTTGCGTCTGCCTTTACGTATTTGGAGGAAATGAAGCCTTTTACGATGCGGCCTTTGATGACGGTGGCCGCTTCACACCATCCGTCTGCGGCCGGGAGTGCGAGAATCTCCTCGCCCTTCCTAACGATGCCGAGGGCTTTGTGGCCCTTTCCGGGCCCCTCACGGAAATAAACGGAGTTGCCGGAACATTTGCCGTTGAAAGGCTTTGCCGCGTTTTCCGGGGCTCCTGTGGGCTCTGCTGGCCCGTCTGCGGCGAGGTCGTACTCAAAATATTTATCCATGACGCCCCACCAGCCCCATTGCCGCTGTTTGAGGTCTGTAATGACTACGCCGTAGTCCTTCCCTCTGGCCTCAAGCACCTGCCAATCGAGGGGGCCGCTGCCGGTCTTCTTCCAAAGGTAGCCGACGTGGGTGATGCCCGCCGCACTCGGGCCGCTGAACAGGGCGACGCCGGGAAGCTGCGGGAGGCCAGCGAGGGTGGTGTCTTTCTTGGTGCAGCTCTTGCGGCTGCACCAGTTCGCGTAATTGTAGCGAGCCTTGGTGTCGATGCTCGCGCCGGTCTGCTCCCGGTAGTAGACTTCGGAAAGGCTGTTACAGTCGAACACGCGGTGTCCTACCCACTTTTTGTAGTCCTCGTAGTAGCTCTCCCACTTGTCGCCGTAGCTGCTCTTGGCTCGGGCGCGGATGTAGTCGTCGGTGGCCGTGCGGCCGTCGCCGCCCATGACGTAGCCGTATTGGCTCGCGGGCGGCCTGCTGGCCGCTTTGCCGTTGGTCGTAACTGCATGGCCCTCGTAGCTGCGCAGGAAGCCGGAGATTTTGATTTTCTGTGCCATTCGTTTCCCTCCCTTCTAACTGGAAAGGAGGCCGCCGCTTACGCGGTGACCTCCTCGTAAAAGTCGCCTGTGAGGGCTGGCGGCCGCCAGTTTGCCTGCTTCGTGAACTGTCGCAGGACGTGGTAAGTTTTGGCGTAGTCCGTGAAGTAGTCGCCCACGTTGAACACATGGCCGTCTTCCAACTCGCTCCATTTGGGGTATGTGGTCGTTTCGCTGCCGCCAGTGTCGCCGCCTGTGCTGCCGCCGCTGTCCTCGCCGCCCGTCTCGCTGCCGCTCTCGGTGTACTCCTTGTATTGGCTAGGAACAAGGCTCGGGTAGTGCGGCTCGTAGAGGGTGATGCCCTCCGGGTGGATGGGCGTATAGAGTTTGTTGTCCGTGGGGTCGCGGCGAACGCTGCCGTGCGGAACGTGCTCGCCCCACGCGAAGTCGAGGTAGCCGGTCTCCGGCTCGCTGCGGATGAGTCGGAACAGGGGGCGGCCGCCCTCCG
>ENA-OYXW01000635-OYXW01000635.1-human-gut-metagenome-genome-assembly--contig:-NODE-635-length-10323-cov-4.383716_pt1 | contig 10323 bp, 9 predicted proteins | sample MGYA00243977_ERZ653436 | MGnify/ENA primary metagenome ERZ653436 (study PRJEB26926, sample SAMN06165001) | human gut metagenome | biome: ENVO:00009003; feature: ENVO:2100002; material: ENVO:00002003...
TTAATTGTCTTTAAATTCTTTAACACAAGTTTTCCCTTATCATTCAAGATATCTACATACGATTGATGATCTTGTACTTGTATCACACCAATGTCATCAACCGTAACACCATCAATTTCACAAATAGCCCCTACAATATCGCCTGGACGAATCTTCTTGTTTTTTCCTCCATTCAAATAGATTTTAGTGATGCCCTTTCTTAAATCTTTTGATTTATCGACCACCACACGATTGGATTCTTTTAATGAATCTAAAATATCTAAATCACTTAAATACACTTCACCCTCTTCTTTAAATGGCAAGTTATAGCCTAGATATTCCTCTAGTTTTTCTTTTCGAACTCCATCATATTCATTCACTAAACTTATAGCTAAGCCTTGTTCATTAACTCTTCCACTACGTCCAATACGATGTGTATATGTTTCAACGGGACTAGGCATATCGTAGTTAATGATCATCTCCACTTTAAAAACATCGATTCCTCGACTTGCGACATCGGTACACACTAAAATACGTACCTTTCCTTTTTTAAAGCGTCGCATATGTGATAATCTTTCTTCTTGCATCATACCACCATGAATTTTATCGACACTAACTTGATTCTTTTCTAAACATGCATAGACTTCATCCACTCTTGCCTGAGTCTTACAAAAGATCATACAGGATTCTGGTTTCTTTAATGCCAATAAATGAAGAAGGAATAATTCTTTATGTTCTTCATTGACGTGATAGGCTTCTTCAGAATATTTGGCTTATTTGTACTTGTTAGATCAATTTTAGTTGGTTTATACAAATATTTCTTACTCATTCTTTGAATCACTGCAGGATAGGTTGCACTAAATAAACAAGTTACATGTTTTTTAGGCATATATTTTAAAATAGCCTGCACTTCATCTAAAAAGTTCATATTCATTCTTTTTTTGTGGCAATGGGATTCAACTAACATGTAATTATCAGCGGTTTTCGCTGTTATTTTCTTATTTAACTATCTCATTATCACTTTCAAGAATATCATCCAATGGAGTGCGGATGCTGCTCTTGAAAGTGTCGGCTATGTGCACGTACATTTCCGTCGTTTTCAGTTGGTTATGCCCCAACAGCTCTTTTACGATTTTCAAGTCCGTGCCTTGCTCGATCAGATGCGTGGCGAACGAGTGTCGCAACAGGTGGGGGTACACCCGCTTGGTGATTCCGGCTTCCTTCGCCGCCTCTTTCAGCTTCTTCGACACGATGCTCTCCGTGAACGGCTCGCCCTTGTACCGCTCGAACAGCCATTCCTGCGGCTTGTACAGCTTGGCGTACTCGGTCAGCTTCCTGACAAGGGGTTTCGACAGCAGCGTGTAGCGGTCTTTCCTCCCTTTGCCCTGCCGTACCCGTATCAGCGAACGGCTCACGTTGATGTCGTGGGGCTTCAAGTCCAGCAGCTCGCTGATTCTCAACCCGGCGGAGTAGAGCAGCGAGAACATGCAGAACAGCCGGATGTCCGGACCGGTTGCGTCAAGGATGGATTTTATCTCCTCCTTGCTCAGCACGTCGGGCAGCGTCCGTTCCCGTTTGGCTCGCTTTACCTCGTAACATTTCCGTTCCAGTCCCAGCACCTTCTCAAAATAAAACTTGATCGAGTTGATGCGCAGGTTCTGTTGGCACGACGAGATCCCCCGTGTGTCAATCAGGTGTACGATGTAGGCGTTGATTTCTTCCGGTCGGATGTAGCGGAGATTCCTTCCCGCAAAGTATTGCTGGAACTCCTTGAAATAGGTGGTGTATGCACGGACGGTATGCTCGCTGTACCGCAGTTGCCGCAGCGTCTCGGCATAGCCGGGCGGGATGGCGGGGCTGGTTTTCCCGCTCTTCTTGGGCTGGGTGTTTTTCAGGGCGGAGTAGTCAATAAACGCCGTTTCCACATGGCGGTCGAAAAAACCGGACAGGTCGAACCCTTCTTCCGGCAGGTAGGCTCTGTCCCCCTCGAACCGCACGCCCTTCTCTTTCGACAACGACAGCCGGATGGCATCGTCCTCGTCGAACTCCACTTCCACGTATTTCTGCCCGTCACGGATGACAGGTGAAAGTTTTATTCTCGGTTTGCTCTGATAGACTTTCATACGCATCTCATGGGTGGCAACGACAAAGCGTGTTTCCCGTTACCGAATTTTCAATCAGGCACGGCATGACCGCACCTGTATTTAGGTTCCAAATATAACGAAAACAACGGATTATCACCGCTTCCCGGAGGAAAAAAATACGTGCCGGACATGATTTTTTTGCATTTTTCGTTTTTTATTCCTACCTTTGCAGTGCCCATCTACAATTAGAAGGGGTTTCGAGGCTCGTTTTGGCAAGATCCAATTCGGAGCCTTGCGTTTTTTATAGCACTTTCTCCAACTTCTTTTTCAGCATTTTTTTCATCTTCTTTTCGCCACCCGGCATATTCAGGTAATAGGCGGTCAACAGATAATACCCGTAAGGGCTTCGCTGTGGTTCGAGGACGATCACATATTTTTCCGCTGTGTCATACACGTATGTCCGGTAGATGTTCTTACGGTGTTTCATATCCCTTTCCTCACAACTGAATATCTCCAGTACATGGGAAGTCCTTTCTTCGATATGGTGGCGAATCCAATGCAGACGGCGGGAACGGTCTGGCTCGAAGACTCTTTTCTTCGTCGCAGCGCCTTCCGCTTCCTTGTCATCAGTTGTCGTTAGGTGCATGAACTCCCGCTGCATATCTATCTCTCCATCCGATTTGATGGGATAGACACGCTTTTCCCGAAACTTGAACGCTTCGTTGTCTTCGATGTCCCGGCGATACACCCTATATAATGAAGCCTTGCGCTCCTTGTCTCCCAAATGCAGGATTTCCAGCAGCTCCGGGTATTTCTTTAACAAATTGAATGGGTATGCTTACATAACCGTATATCATGTAAGGCTGTCCGTCATTTTCCAGATGCGTACTCTCGTCGCAATATATGTTATAGGTTTTGTGGCTGCACTCCATTATATTATTTGTTTAATTATCAATACGCAAAGATAGTGAAAAATTCTTGTGCGACAAACCTGCGAACCGGACGACAAGTGCGGACAGCCCGCACCGGACTTGCAGGTTTCCCGTGTTTCTCCCTCTATATTTACGCCCGGTTTCGTTTGAGAACCAATAGTATTCACCATTTAAATTTTTCAGATTATGGACGAACGACCGGACAGCAGCCAGCAATTAATGGACATCCTGCTCGTCATGGACGAGAAAGGCACGCTCCAAGCCGTCAGCGGAGTAAAGGACGGCGAGTTACAGACCAAGAACCCCTTGGAGGACAACAACGACCTCCTGCGGGTGGATCGCCACGGCGATATGTTTTCAAATTTCTTTTCCAACCTCTGGAGCCAGTTGAAAGACCCGACCCGCTTCCATTTCTTCCGTGTGCCGGAAGAGGAGGTGCAGCGGGTAGCCGCCGATTTCCGGCAGAGGGAGAGCCAGTCCGTCAAGACGGGCGAGCCGCTCGTTGCGCAGTACGAGGTGCAGCCGCCTGTGCAGGCACAGCAGCAAACCCAAGCCGGGCAGCAGCAACAGCCCGAAGGTGCGCCGCAGCAGTCCGCCGGGCAGACCGAACAGAACCCGCAGTACAAGTATCGTCCGGAGGACATCGACTGGAACAGCCTCGCCGCACTCGGCGTGCAGCGGGAGCAGATCGAGGGCAACGGGATGCTTGATCAGATGCTACGGGGATTCCAGACCGACAAGACCGTCCGGGTGCATTTCCACTTCGACGGCATCTCGCACAGCAACGACAGCCAGCTCTCGCTCAAGCCCGGCACGGACGGCAGGCTGACTGTGTGCAGCCACGGCATCCTCGACCCGGAAAAGATGCAGAAGCAGTTCTTCGGCTACGACATCACCGACTCCGACAAGCAGGTGCTCCGGCAGACGGGCAACATGGGACACCCGGCGACCGTCACCAACCGGGCGGGCGAGCAGATCGAAGCCCTTGTCAGCCGCAACCTCAAGACCAACGAGCTGGTCGCCTTCCCGCTCTCCAAGGTCAATATCCCGGCGGAGAAGAACGGGCATACCTTCACCCCGGACGAGATAGCCCGGCTCAAACAGGGCGAGGCGGTGGTCTGCCAGTTCCTTTCCAGAGCCAAGGAGGGGGAGCAGCCCAAGATCTATCCGGCTCCCGTGCAATTCAGCGCAGCCAAGATGCAACTCGAATTTCTCTTCGGCGACCGGGGCAGGCTGGCGATGGATGCGTACAAGGCGAACCTGAAACAGACCGCCAATCAGGAGGTGCCGAAGACTTTCCGCAAGCAGGAGCTTACCGAGAAGTCCCGCCTCGAACTCGAAGCCGGGGGAACGGTCAAGGTCTCCGGTCTGGTGGACAAGAAAGGAAAAGCCTACCAAGGCTACATCACATGGAAGCCCGGCGAGAAGCCCGCCTTCATGTTCCCCAAGGACTACAAGGCGGCGCTCGAAGAGGGGCGTGTCAAGCCCGCCGTGGAGAACGAGGTGCAGGTGGCGGTCAATTCCGAGGGCAAGACCGTCGAGATTTCTGTCCCCCGAGAAACGGGGGAACCGAAGGGGGTTAAGAACCTGAAAGAATCCCTGCAATCCGCACAGCAGCGACCCACCGGGGAGCAGAAACAGCAGCAGGAGCGCAGGCAGGAGCAGAAAGAGGACCGGAAACAGGCACAGAAGCAGGAGCAACCCGACAAGCCTAAGCGCAGCCGGGGTGTCCGCCGCTGATTTCCCCCGCCATTCTGTAAATGAATTACCGGTTATCCCGTCCGATCGGCGGGATAACTTTTGTCAAACCGTTAAACTTTAAAGAAATATGATTACAGCAGTCATCGCTGAAAAGCCTTCCGTAGCGAAGGATATAGCAAACGTGTTGAATGTCCGGGAGCGGCACGATGGCTACCTCTCAGGTAACGGCTACCTCGTTACCTGGGCGTTCGGCCATCTCGTCCAGCTCGCCATGCCCGAAGCATACGGCTACACGGGCTTCCGGCGTGAAAACCTGCCCATTCTGCCGCAGGAGTTCAAGTACATCCCCCGCCAGATACGGGAGGGCAAGGAGTACAAGCCCGACCCCGGCGTGCTCAAACAGTTGAAGGTCATCAGGGAGGTTTTCGACCGTTCCGACCGTATCGTCGTGGCGACCGATGCCGGGCGTGAGGGCGAAGCCATTCATCGGTACATCTACAATTACCTTGGCTGCCGCAAACCCTGCCTGCGCCTCTGGATCTCCTCGCTGACCGACCGTGCCATCCGGGAAGGGCTGGACAACCTCAAGCCCGGCAGCGACTACGACAACCTCTACCGTGCCGCCGAAGCCCGTGCCATCGCCGACTGGGAGATTGGGCTGAACGCCACCCAAGCTCTCAGCATCGCCGCCGGGCAGGGTATCTACTCCCTCGGAAGGGTGCAGACGCCCACCTTGATGATGATCTGCTCCCGTTATCTGGAGAACAGGGATTTTACCCCGCAGACCTATTACCGGCTGAAGGTTACGGCGGAAAAGGACGGCACGCCCTTCGCCGCCATCTCTGAATTGCGTTACGAAACCCTTCCGGCGGCAAACGCCGCCCTCGCCGCTGTAACCAAAACGGGGACGGTGCAGGTTGCCGACGTGCAGCGCAGGGAGGTGAGCCAAGAGCCTCCCTTGCTCTACGACCTGACCGCCTTGCAGAAAGAGGCGAACGGCAGGTACGGCTTCTCGGCGGACAAGACCCTCTCCGTCGCCCAGTCGCTTTACGAGAAGAAGGTGCTGAGCTACCCCCGTACCGGCTCCCGCTACCTCTCGGACGATGTGTTCGACGAGATACCCGACCGCATCGCCCTGCTGGAGCGGTACCCGGCTTTCGCCGCCCATGCCGCCGCCCTGAAAGGAGCTTCGCTCAACCGCCGCAGCGTGGATGCGGGGAAAGTTTCCGATCACCATGCGCTCATCATCACCGAGTGTCTGCCCGGCGAGCTGTCCGCCGACGAGCGCACGGTGTACGACATGGTAGCCGCCCGCCTGCTCGAAGCCTTCTCCGCCCGTTGCCTCAAGGACGTTACCACCGTCTCTTTCACGGCGGGGAACAGCGTGTTCACCGCCAAGGGGACGGTCGTCAGGTCCGCCGGATGGCATGCCGTGCGGAACGAGCGGGACGAGGACGACGAGGGTACAGCCGCTTTGCCGCCCTTGCAGCTCGGCGAGGCTTTCCCCCTGCAATCGGCGGAGTGCGTGGAGAAACAGACCAAGCCCCGTCCCCTGCACACCGAGAGCAGCCTCCTTTCGGCGATGGAGCATTGCGGCAGGGAGATGCGGGACGACGAGCTGCGGGACAGCCTGAAAGGGAACGGTATCGGCACGCCCGCCACCCGTGCCTCCATCATCGAGACCCTCTTTGCCCGTGACTACGTGCGCCGGGAGAAGAAGAGCCTCGTGCCGACCGACAAGGGGCTTGCCGTGTACCAGATAGTGAAGGACAAGCGCATCGCCGATGTCGAGATGACCGGGCAGTGGGAGACCGCCCTCGCCAAGATCGAGAGCGGGGAGATGAATCCCGACACCTTCCGCAAGGGCATCGAGATCTATGCCGCCCAGATTACCGAAGAACTCCTGCAAGTGCAGGTGTCGGTGGCGGACGGCGGACATATCCCGTGCCCCAAGTGCCGTTCCGGTCGCATCCTCCTTTACCCGAAGGTCGCCAAGTGCAGCAACGTCGATTGTGGGCTTACCGTCTTCCGTGGCAAGGGGGAGAAGCAACTCACCGACAGCCAGATTACCGACCTTGTAACCAAAGGCAAAACATCCCTTATCAAAGGCTTCAGGAGCAGGGAGGGCAAGCCCTTCGATGCGTACCTCACCTTCGACAAGGACTTCCGCACCGTGTACGGGTTCCCGCCCCGCACGGACAAGCCCAAAGGAAAGGAGCGCAGGCGATGAACGGCATCGGTTGGATCACCGTGGCGGAAGCCGCCCGGCTCTGCGGTACGGACGAGCTGCGCATCACCCTCTGGATGAACGGCAACCACATCGCCTATGCCCGTTTCGACGGCATCCTGATGATCGACGGCGCATCCCTTGCCGCCCTGTTCAGCCGCAACCGGGTCGCCACCATCTACGAGGACGTGGCGCAGCAGCGGGGCAAGCCCGGCAGACCGGGCAGGCTCCGCCGCCTGCTCGATACCCCGCTCGACACCTTCGGCTTGTCGCAGCGCATCGTCCGGGCGTGCCGGGAGCTGGGTGTCTTCACCGTGGAGCACCTGCTCGTCCACCTCCGCCGCTTCCGCTTCTCCCGCCTGTACTGTGTCCGCAACTTCGGCAGCGGATCGGCAGCCGAGACCCTCCGGCGGCTCCGGCAGGACGGCTTGACAGACGGCGGCAGCCCACGGGATTTCAAGGTCTTGTACCCGTAATCCCGATAATAATTAGTATATTTGCCAACAGGTCACGGCAAAGTTCGTTTTTTACCGTGACCGGACATTAACCTTTTAATTATGGCTAAAATTCCATATCATAAAATAGAAAAATTTTCCGGTAAAAGGGCAATACTGGTTAAGGGAGTACCTGTTGTCAAACGATGCAACTATGTGATTGTACAAGGGGTTTCCGTAACTGGCGATGCCCCCAAAGTGATTGTTCGCATACATGACCGGAAAGAAGGAAGGCATTATTTCAAACGGAACAAACACCGGTGGAGCATATATATCGCCAAGACCGGACATAAATGGTATCCGGTGGAGTCATTGACCGAATATTTGCTGAATTTATTGGGAAAGGATTTCGGCTTGAATATGGCGGAATCTTCCGTTGCCATGATTGGCGGGCAACTCCGCTTCTTGAGCAAATATTTTCTTTCTTCACAATGGGAGGAGCTGGTGCATGGGGCGGACATCTTCGCAGGGTTCTTGGGAGACAGGGAATTGGTGGAGCAGATTGAAGAACAAGCCTTGTCCCGTGATTTGTTTACCTTGCAATTCGTGGAAAATGCCGTTGAATATCTGTTCCCCTTTCAGAAGGATGAAATAATGAACAGCCTTGTCCGTCTGTTGCTGTACGACGCTTGGGTCGGAAATAATGACAGGCATTTTTATAATTGGGGTATAGTCCGGTCAATCAGGCAGAGTTTCACTCCCTATTTCTCACCAGTTTACGATACGGCACGGGGATTGTTCTGGAATGATGACGAGGACAAAATTGCCCGTCGAACGGGCAATGCACAGGAAAAGGAGCGGTATATCCGGAAATATTGCAAACTTTCCCGTCCTAAGCTCGGTTGGGAAGGAGAAAAAGACCTCAATCATTTCAAATTGGTTGAAAAAATATATAATAACGAGTTCTATATTTCTAAATCCGAGATAAAAGAGCTATTTTTGCACTCGGTTCTGGATAAGATGTTTGTGACCATAGACCGCAATTTCTCGCATTTGTTCAGTGAACGGCGGATAAGGTTGATAAAGGATTGTCTGGAATACCGCTATAATGAAATTAACAAATTATTGATATGACGGCAATGAAAAAACTTATGGCTGGATTTTGGTATGAAGAAAAGACGAAAATGTTTTTCTCTTCGGGCAAAGGGCAGGCTGACTTCATCTTGACATTGAACAAACTGGAGGTCGGTACGTTGTCGTATGCCGATAATGTTTGGTTTTTCTCTTACTCGGAAGAGTTCAAGAGGCAGAGAGACATCCTGCCGTTGGTAAATTTCCCGACGGTAGATAAAGAATACTCATCCAGCGAGTTGTGGCCCTTCTTTGTTTCCCGCATACCGAGCCGGGCACAACTCCAAGCTCCCAAAGGTACAGAAAGGCAGGATTTGGTTTCTCTGCTTAAAAACTACGGTCGTAAGACGATAGCGAACCCGTATCAACTCATTCCGGCTTAGAACGATTAACATACTTACCCCGCTTCCCGTCCGTTCAGCGTACTTTGGGTAAATCTCTTATAAGAGTGCGGCAACCGATTGTCGTACTCTTGTTATATATTCCCGTTGTCATTCCAAGAATTTTGTGTATCTTTGCACCAGTAGAACCTGCCAAGCCTCTTGACACGAGTTGTTGAACAACAGTGAAAATGCTCAAATCGGCGGGTCGTTTTTTTATAATCCGTCGCCCTTTCCTAAATGACCTGAGCCGCTTTTCAGCGGCTTTTTACATTTCACGGGCATACCTTTCCGTACACCGTCCGGATTTTCCCGTCCTCCAATACCTTGCTCGACCGCACGATCCACGTCCTGCCGTCATTCAGCCCGCACTCCAGTGCCTTCTCACCGCCGCCGACCAGTACCGGCACGGTTATTACCACGATTTCGTCCGCCAGCCCGTTATCCAAGAGCAAAGCTCCGGTTTCCGCTCCGTAAGCCGTTACCGTACCTTCGCCGTCCGCTTTTATTCTCCGCAGTTCCGCTGCCGCATCCCCTGTAACAAACTGCACCCGTTCCTTCTCCGTCAGGTCAATACAGCCGCCCGTCACGACCAAAGTCTCTTTTGCCGTGAGCGGCCAGCCCAGATGGTTCAGGTAAATGCGCAGGTAGGTTTCTTCGTCGATCAGCACGCAGCAGGAGGCATCCGTCGCCGCATCGAAATGCTTGTCCGCTCCGACCGTACAACCGTCAAGGGACTGGTACACGTGCAAGGTAATCTGTTTCATGTCAATGAGTTTTTAAGGATTATGTCCGCCTTGCACCCAAAAGAACAGCGTGAACTCACACTATTCCGGAATAGAGGTACTGGCATACCTAAAAGACAGAATAGGCAAACTCACGCCGTATAAGCATACAGCATGAACATTGCGCTATACATCTTGTCTTTTTTTGAAAAGTGCCAGTTTTCTATTCCAAGACGTTCAGCGAACGTACAATATGTATATCAATCCCTGCTTGCTTCCAAGCCGGGTATGAATCTTTCATGTCATGACAGCACCGTACCCCGGTAGAGTACCACCTGCCGTACTTTGTCACAAAGGTACGGGAAACTTCCCGAATAACAAAACAATAGCCCTGCCTAATCTCACGATCCGGCAAGTCCCCGTCCACTAACAGAAATCATAAAGGAAATATCACTTTTACGGAAACAAGCCTTTTTTCCTGCGCCTTTCCTCTTTCCGGACTTCCTTCTCCTTCCGTTTTGCAGCCCGTTCCTCCACAGCGGCAAACTGGTTGCGGAGGAACTCGTGCACATCTTTCACCCGATAGAAGACCTTGCCACTGATAGTGAAGTACGGCAGTATCCCAATGGCACGGTAACGTTGCAATGTGCGAATACCGACCTTCAGCAGCAGGCACAGGTCCTGGTTATCCAGTACCTGTCTCTTATACACATCTGACGCTGCCGACGAA
>ENA-OYXW01000644-OYXW01000644.1-human-gut-metagenome-genome-assembly--contig:-NODE-644-length-10170-cov-5.477706_pt1 | contig 10170 bp, 11 predicted proteins | sample MGYA00243977_ERZ653436 | MGnify/ENA primary metagenome ERZ653436 (study PRJEB26926, sample SAMN06165001) | human gut metagenome | biome: ENVO:00009003; feature: ENVO:2100002; material: ENVO:00002003...
ATTTGTACGCTGTTTGACAACATTTTAATTGATATACATAAGTTTAAATCACTTCGTTATGAGAAGGACGAGTTGGTGTTCCGGTGATGTGATTTGGTATAAAAAAGAAAATGGTAAATTTATCGCACAAAGTAAACCTGTAGTTTCATGGATTGAATAGCGAAAATGATAATGGTTTTACTCGGTATAATAATACAACTCTTTTATAGAGCAGGAGTTCATTTTGATGTAGAATTTCATTTTGAAAATAAAGAACTTGGAGTAATAGCAATTGATTTTGGAAACGATTTTTATAAGCAAGCTGAAATAGGTGACAGATACAATATCACCTTCCAAAATGGGTTCTTTAATATTCCTATCATAAAGGGTAAAGCCAAACTAGAATAACAGGGTAAACAAAGCCCGGTTATTAAACTTTTCATTAAAAGAGACGAATACAATAGACTTTGTAATAATCCACTTTGAATAATTCAAAGATGAATAGTAAGGAATACAATAAGATGGTTGCCGATGCAAGACGTAGCGTGAGTCGCAAATATGGCTTTCGCCAGAGTTCCTATATCAACTTCAAGGTTGAAGGAGGCTATTATTTCTGTCTGTATTTTCATACTGATGAAGCCAAACTTACTGTCAAACCGATGTATGCCGATGACTTGTGGTGGAATATATGGGACGCGTCTGAAAACAAAATGGAGCCGTTGAGTTTGCGTGGAACCGGCGCTTATTCTCTGTCGGGGCAAGTTTTGGCTTCATATGAAATCCCCAAAACAACCAACTTGGATGAGCTTAGCAATCTGTTTGAGCAGGTATTTCAAGGCGCAGCTACTGTAATGTCGAAATTTCTGACTGACAACCCTGATGCTGACCTTTTCTATCCCGATGAATCGAGGATGGATCATGACCCTGACAGACTTCTTTATCTTATTACCCTAATCCACAACGGCAAGAAGAACGAGGTATTGGAAATAATAAAGGAAGCTCGTAAGAGCAAGCATTGCTGTATGTTCAAAAGTGGAATGTTTAGCGACAGCTACACGTATATCCGCCGATGGTGCAAGCGGGAGCAAACAGGTATGCGGATACGGAATACTTTTGTTTTTATTTTCAATAGCCTTGTTAAGACAAGAGCATACGCATTGATGGCACTCAGCAGAAACAACCCAAAAGAGACAATGCCCAATACTTGGAATGTCAGGCTTTTAGATTATGGTCTTGTGATGCTATTATGCCTTCCTATACTATTGTTCTGGCAGAATTTCACGGTGTTTTTTTGTATATATGCCATTTATTGCATCCTTGTTTGTTTCGTGGACTATGGGAAGCGGAGCGAAAGATACTATATCCGTTTCGGTCAACTATCCGACAGAACAAGGTTAAGATGGAATATTTGTGCCTGGGCTTTTGTAATCATTGTCTATATATGTTTATTCGCTATAATTTTTTGGGGACATGAAATTGACAGATAAACGATTTTGGAAATTTGAAGCGCTGATGCTACTGTGTGGTATGATTTCTATAGTAATAAATCCCTTGCTATATACATTTGGGCCAGATATTTATTGGGAAAATTATATGTCTGGATTGTATTTTTGTCTATTTATCATAGTATATCCCCTTGCCGGCTGTTGTGCCTGGTTCTCTTTCCGAAAAGTTACCGCATGGTGGCAAAGAGCGGTAATAATATCTTTCCTTGTCATCTTGTTGCTATCAGTAGCAGTTTTTGGATGGATATGTATCTTTATAAAAGATGGTATGACCGGATTGGCGTTTTTATCGGGCAGTTTCATGGCATCAGTATTCTCCATTTTACCCGTTGCAATAGGCTCTTATCTTTTCAAAAATATCAAATAAAAAACTTATAATCCAATTGATTCAAGCTTTAACTCTTCTTGTAGCAAGTATCTGTGTACATTTGTACAGTATTTGAATCGTGATACAAATTGCATAGTTACAGAAAATCAATAACCATGAAGTTAGATTAGTGTTGCAGACACGGAGCAAAACGGATGGCACATCCTCCCCAAAAGGTCGTCACTTCCGGTATCGCATACAATACGATAAGTCGGAAGTGGTGACCAACATCTGTGAGCTAACTGTCTAAAACATTCGATGGCTCTACTTCCGCAAGCGTCAGCCTGCGTTTGGTAGAACCATCGAACAAGTCATCATTTGTAGATATGCTTTCCAACCTCATTGTCACTGTGAGAAACAGCTGAGTGGAGCGAAGTGAAACCCTACTGTTTCTCTCTGTGGCAATGGAATGAAACATGCAAAAAACGACAAACCTACCATGCTATGCTCCAGCCTGCATCAGGTAAGATTACCGTTTAATAATCAATAGATTTCTGTAATTTCAAAAATATGTTTTTACAGCAAACAGGAACTGATCAATGAAAATCTGTTTGAATGCTGCAATATTGTTCTGTTCATAGAACATCAGCATTGCTTTTTTATAGTCAATTGAATCTACACTGCGGAATGAGATAGGACAATAGCCGTAGGCAATCAAAATTCCATTGCTTATGATGCGTGCCGTGCGTTTGTTGCCGTCAGAAAATGCCTGTATATAGGAAAGGAGCACAAGAGCCAACAAAGCCTTTTCAAACACTTCATTCTTGCCGTTAATAAGCTGACAACTGTCTTCAAGGGCTTCCCTGATTTGAAATTCATTATCGAGCGGTTGATAATTTGTTCCGGTTATACCGACACGCCTATGACGGATATGGCGTTCGACACCCAGCTCCTTAACAAGCAGCGCATGGATTTCCTCTATACGAGTTAACGATATTTCTTTCAGATAATCCGGTACATCAAGGATAAAGTCAAGAGCATCCTTATGGTTGAGCAGCATCACAGCTTCCTCTTTGGTCTTTCCGTTAGCGGTCTGTTTCTCTTTCAACAGACGTTCCGTTTCAAGTAATGAATAAGTATTACCTTCGATTTGTGAGGATTTCCATGACAGGTCTATACCCAACCTTTCCATCTCCTTACGATATTCAATATCCGTCATTTCCGAAAGGTGCAAACGGAATTTTGACTGTGCTTCATGCAACAACGCCAGTTCATCGTCTGTAAACAAACGTACATTCGGCAATATGTCACGTATCAGGTCAAAGTTAAAACTTTCCTGGACCGTGCGTTCATCAATATCCTTGTCAAAATAAGTATCAAGACTGAGTGGCATGGTCACATGAGCTTGAGGAGTGAGTTTGTATTTGGTAGCCGGTCCTTTACCGACCACCTCGATACACCCTTTTTCCACACAGTCTGCAATGACACGCTTTAAGGTACGTTCGCTTATCTCTGTAGTGACAGCATGGCCTATCTCCAAACGTTTTGAAAGCGGATGATAGTGCAAATATTGTAATATTTCAGTTTCTGTTGTCATATCTAAAAATCTTAATCGGGACAAATATACTGCTTTCTCGTAGAAAATCGGGTCAAATTGGCCTGTTTTATGTCTTTAAAATCATTGTTTTGTCCCGATTCAAATTTAAATTAAAATCATCAGCACAAGAATACCGTTGGCGACACATATTTTATACGGCATTGGTATTTGTCGCGATATTGCTTTACCTAAAACGTACACCGATTGTCAATTGGATTAAAAAGATTCTTGCAGGGATTTTGAAGAATCCTTGATTATTCGTAATTTTGCAACATACATTGTTGCGAAGCCCGGAGTTGCACCGGGTACAATGTTGAAGCCCGGTTATTGCCGGGCTTTTTTCATTATCGGAGTAATCACTCACTTATGGACATAAAAAAAGCCCCAAAAATGGGGCTTTCGTGTACAAATTCGTGTACAAGTTGTGCAAATCCTTGATTTTCAAGGTTTATTGCGGAGAGACAGGGATTCGAACCCCGGGTACCTCGCGGTACAACGGTTTTCAAGACCGCCGCAATCGACCACTCTGCCACCTCTCCAAAACTCTTCGTGAGAGTTGCCTTGTTTTTCAAAGGCGATGCAAAGGTACGCATTATTTTGAAATCTGCAAATATTTACCGCCTTTTTTGATTATTTTTTTTCATTGTCGTACCTTTGCAAGCAGAAAAAACGAAACAAACTAATCATGATATACCCTCATAATTTCGAACAGAAAATAGGATTCGACCAGATACGACAATTGCTGAAAGGTAAATGCCTGAGCACACTAGGTGAAGAGCGAGTGGACGAAATGACCTTTTCGGACAATTACGATGAAATAAACCAACGACTGGAGCAAGTGGTTGAATTTGTACGGATTACGCAGGAAGAGGAAGATTTTCCGGCACAATATTTCTTTGATGTACGTCCTTCTCTGAAACGCATCCGGGTGGAAGGTATGTATATGGACGAACAAGAGCTGTTCGACCTTCGCCGTTCACTGGAAACCATCCGTGACATTGTACGATTCCTTCAGCAATCCGACGAAGAAGAGGAAACGGAAAATTCTCCTTATCCTGCCCTGCGTGAACTGGCGGGAGATATTTTAGTATTCCCCCAGCTTATCGCACGTATCGACAGCATCTTGGACAAGTTCGGAAAGATAAAGGACAATGCTTCTGCGGAACTTCTGCGTATCCGACGGGAACTCTCGGCTACTACGGGAAGCATTTCACGCAGTCTAAACAGCATTCTCCGTGCTGCACAATCGGAAGGGTATGTAGACAAGGATGTTACTCCCACCATGCGCGACGGACGTCTGGTCATCCCGGTTGCTCCGGGCATGAAGCGCAAAATCAGAGGTATTGTACACGATGAATCAGCCACCGGAAAGACGGTTTTCATCGAGCCGGCAGAAGTGGTGGAAGCCAATAACCGCATCCGGGAGTTGGAAGGAGAAGAACGCCGCGAAATCATCCGCATCCTGACGGAATTCTCGGCTACGGTACGCCCGCAAGTTCCTGCCTTACTCTCCTCGTACGAGTTTTTGGCTGAAATCGATTTCATCCGTGCCAAAGCTTTGTTCGGTATAGATATAAAAGGACTGAAACCCTCATTTGAGAACCAGCAGATTGTCGACTGGTTTCAGGCCGTGCACCCGCTTCTGCAAATGTCGCTGACCAAGCATGACAAGAAAGTAGTACCACTGGACATTATCCTGACACGCGACAAGCGCATCCTGCTTATTTCCGGACCAAACGCAGGTGGTAAATCTGTCTGCCTGAAAACCGTGGGACTGCTGCAATACATGCTGCAATGTGGTATGTTAGTATCCATGCATGAACGGAGCCACGCCGGTATCTTCAGCCACATATTTATTGATATTGGCGACGAACAGAGTATTGAAGACGACCTGAGTACCTATTCTTCGCATCTGACTAACATGAAGATGATGCTGAAATCATGCAACGGCGAAAGTCTCATCCTTATCGATGAGTTCGGAGGAGGTACGGAGCCACAAATTGGCGGTGCCATTGCCGAAGCCGTATTGAAACGCTTCAACTTAAAAGGTACGTTCGGCGTGATTACCACTCACTACCAGAACCTGAAGCATTTTGCCGAAGATCACGAAGGAGTTGTGAACGGAGCCATGCTATACGACCGCCACGAGATGCGGGCACTGTTCCAGTTGCAGATTGGTAATCCGGGAAGTTCGTTTGCCGTAGAGATTGCCCGTAAAATCGGTTTGCCGGAAGAGGTTATTGCTGACGCATCGGAAATTGTGGGAAGTGAATACATCCAGAGCGACAAATACCTGCAGGATATTGTACGCGACAAGCGCTACTGGGAAACCAAGCGTCAGAACATACGCAAGCGGGAAAAACAGATGGAAGATACCATTGCCCGTTACGAACAGGAAATACAGGAGCTGGAACGCAGCCGCAAGGAAATCCTGAAGAAAGCCAAAGAAGAAGCAGAACGGTTGTTGCAAGAATCGAATGCCAAAATCGAAAATACCATTCGTACCATCAAGGAAGCGCAGGCTGAAAAGGAACGTACCCGCACGGCACGTCAGGAACTGACCGACTTCAAGCAGCAGGTAGAGAACCTGGAAAAGGCGGCTTTGGAAGAGAAAATCGCGCGCAAGATGGAAAAACTCCGCGAAAAGCAGGAACGTAAAAAAGATAAGAAAGCGAAACAAGCCAATGCTCCTGAAACTCCGGTTGCTCCTAAGGTACGTCCTATTGAAGCAGGAGACTACGTACGCATCAAAGGACAGACCAGTGTGGGACAAGTCATGGAAATCAGCGGAAAGAATGCCGTGGTCATGTTCGGACTGATGAAAACCAATGTGAAAGCCGAACGACTGGAACAGACGGATGCACCAAAAGCTGCCCCGTTATCCTGCAAGGCGACTTTTGTCAGCAGCGAAACCCAAGACCGGATGTACGAAAAGAAACTGAATTTCAAGCAGGACATCAATGTCAGAGGTATGCGGGGTGACGAAGCCATACAAGCGGTCACCTATTTCATCGATGACGCTATCTTAGTAGGAGTCAGCCGCGTACGCATCCTGCACGGTACGGGCACAGGTATTCTGCGCACCCTCATCCGGCAATACCTGGCTACCGTGCCAGGAGTAGCCCATTTCCAGGATGAACACGTACAGTTTGGCGGCGCAGGCATCACCGTGGTGGATTTAAAATAAACCCTACGGGATTTCTGCACATATATGCGATTATTGCGTATCTTTGCAGAAAACTTACACCTAATTTTAATATGAAATCAATCAGAGAATTATATCGCATCGGCACGGGGCCATCCAGCAGCCATACCATGGGGCCCCGCAAAGCCGCCGAACAGTTTCTTGCCCGCAATCCGGAGGCTGCCTCATTCGAAGTGACTCTGTATGGCAGTCTGGCCGCTACAGGACGTGGTCACATGACCGATGTGGCTATTTTAGACACCCTGCAACCTCACGCTCCCGTAGAAATTCTCTGGAAACCGCATATTTTCTTTCCTTTCCACCCGAACGGAATGACTTTCAAGGCTTTCGATGCACAGAAGAAAAAGCTGGACGAATGGACCGTATTCAGTGTGGGAGGTGGTGCACTGGCCGAGGAAGGACACGACCGTACCGCCACCAACGATATTTACAACATGAATACCATGAGCCAAATTTTGTACTGGTGCGAACACACCGGACGCAGCTACTGGGAATACGTGGAGCAATGCGAGGGTCCGGAGATATGGGATTTCCTGGCAGAGGTATGGGAGACCATGAAAGCGGCCATCCATCGCGGACTGGATGCCGAAGGCGTATTGCCCGGGCCATTGAATCTGCGCCGCAAGGCATCGGCTTATTACATTCGTTCGAAAGGCTATAAAGACTCTCTTCGCTCACGCGGACTGGTATTCGCATACGCACTGGCTGTCAGTGAAGAAAATGCTTCTGGAGGAAAAATCGTTACCGCACCGACCTGTGGAGCCTGCGGAGTGGTTCCGGCTGTCTTGTATCACCTGCAGAAAAGCCGCGACTTCAGCGATGCACGTATCTTGCGGGCATTAGCGACTGCCGGACTGGTGGGAAACATCGTCAAACACAACGCTTCCATCTCGGGAGCTGAAGCCGGATGCCAGGCCGAAGTGGGAGTAGCTTGTTCCATGGCATCTGCAGCGGCCAGCCAGTTGTTCGGAGGCAGTCCGGCCCAGATAGAATATGCAGCCGAAATGGGACTGGAACATCACTTGGGTATGACATGCGACCCGGTATGTGGACTGGTACAAATTCCTTGTATTGAGCGTAATGCGTATGCTGCCGCACGTGCACTCGATGCGAATATCTATTCAGCCTTCACCGACGGCCATCACCGGGTATCATTCGACAAGGTGGTAGAGGTAATGAAGCAGACCGGACACGATCTTCCATCCTTGTACAAGGAAACGAGCGAAGGAGGACTTGCCAAGAACTATCAACCTATGGAATAAAAGGATAAAAGAAACGTAAGGACGCCTTCTCAAAAACGCCTTTACGTTTTATCTTAAACGCCCTTGCGTTTGAACCAAAACGTACTTGCGTTTTACTTAAAACGCACTTACATTTTTAGCTAAACGCAAAGGCGTTTTTTCGGGGCTGTAAACCGTATTATTTTTCTACTCTTTCACCTCAAAAATACTGTTAAAAATGACTTTCACCTGTCACTATGATTCACCTTTGGGAGGAATCACGCTGGCTGCCACGGAAAGCGGACTGTGCGGCCTCTGGTTCGACGGACAAAAATATTTCGGTCACGGACTGAAAGAAGAAGCCATAGCAAAGGAAACTCCGTTGCTGCTTCAGACGCGGCAATGGCTCGATGTTTATTTCTCCGGCAGGCAACCCGATTTCTGCCCTCCCCTGCAACCTTCCGGCACTCATTTTCAGCAAACCGTCTGGCAAATCTTATCCACCATTCCTTACGGAGAAACCCGGACCTACAAAGAAATAGCCATGGAAACCGCCCGCCGTTTAGGGCGTCCTCACATGGCGGCTCAAGCTGTAGGGTATGCCATCGGACACAACCCCATCAGCATTCTGATTCCCTGCCATCGCATAGTAGGGAGCAACGGAAGCCTGACCGGATACGCCGGCGGCATCTCGCGCAAGCAATCACTTTTAGAGCTAGAACATATACCTTAATATATAAAGTAAAATCGTATGAAATCTTACCAAGCTTATTTATTCGACTTTGATTATACTTTGGCCGATTCTTCCAAAGGCATTGTGATGTGCTACAGAAACGTACTCGAACGTCATGGATTCCATCAGGTGGACGACCTCTCCATCAAACGTACCATCGGAAAGACATTGGTTGATTCCTTTTCCATCATGACCGGAATAACCGATGCAGGTACGCTGGAGACATTCCGAAAAGAATACGTCAAGGAAGCCGACCAGCACATGACGGCCAATACCGTACTTTTCCCGGAAACGGAAGAAGTGCTACGCGCCCTGAAAGCCAATGGAGCCCATATCGGTATCATCTCCACCAAGTACCGTTACCGCATCATGGAACTGATGGGTAAAATATTCCCCGAGGGATTCATTGACATCATCGTAGGAGGAGAAGATGTGAAAGAAGCCAAACCCTCACCCGAAGGTCTGCTGCAGGCCGCTTTTCGTCTGAACTGTCCGAAAGAGCAGATTCTCTACCTCGGCGACAGCACCGTCGATGCGGAAACCGCCCAAAATGCAGGAGTTGATTTTGCCGGAATTCTTCACGGAATGACCACTCATGAAGAACTGGCAGCCTATCCGCACACAGCCATTTTCCCCGATTTGCTTCCACTGATAAAAAATAGGAAATATATCCGTTTTTTTTCAGATAAATAGTTGGTTATGTAAATATAAAGCCGTAACTTTGCAGCCGATTTTAGTCCGTGCAGGTAAAAAAGTAGCTGCAGAGAACAGCTCACCTTACGGAGGAAACCCGTTTAATATTTATTTAAAAATGTACGTAATCGTAGAAATTAACGGTCAGCAGTTCAAAGCAGAAGAAGGCAAGAAACTGTTCGTTCACCACATTCAGAATGCTGAAAACGGTGCAACTGTTGAATTTGACAAAGTCTTGTTGGTTGACAACAACGGTACTGTAACTGTAGGTGCTCCTACTGTAGACGGTGCAAAAGTGGTTTGCGAAGTAGCTTCTCACTTGGTAAAAGGTGACAAGGTATTGGTATTCCACAAGAAGAGAAGAAAAGGTTACAAGAAACTGAACGGTCATCGCCAGCAGTTTACTGAATTGACAATCAAACAAGTTATTGCTTAATCATTAAAAACGTAGAAGAAAATGGCACATAAGAAAGGTGTAGGTAGTTCTAAGAACGGCCGTGAATCAGCTAGTAAGAGATTAGGCGTAAAGATATTCGGTGGTTCAGCTTGCAAAGCTGGTAACATCATTGTTCGTCAAAGAGGAACAGTTCACAACCCGGGTGAAAACGTAGGTATGGGTAGTGACCACACTCTTTACGCATTGGTAGATGGTACTGTATGTTTCAAGAAAGGTCGCGAAGACAGAAGCTATGTTTCTGTAATTCCTTGCGCTGAAGCATAATCTACTGAAAATGAAATTGTAAAAAGGATATTCTTACGAGAATATCCTTTTTTTATACCCTTCAAAAAACTGAAAACAAGTTTTTTCTTTTCCTCCAAATACTTGCACCCAACAAACAGCAATGTTTTTTTAAGCTTACTTTGTTATATAAATTATCTATCCTGTCTCTTATACACATCTGACGCTGCCGACGAATAGCCTTGTGTAGAT
>ENA-OYXW01000645-OYXW01000645.1-human-gut-metagenome-genome-assembly--contig:-NODE-645-length-10144-cov-3.643275_pt1 | contig 10144 bp, 7 predicted proteins | sample MGYA00243977_ERZ653436 | MGnify/ENA primary metagenome ERZ653436 (study PRJEB26926, sample SAMN06165001) | human gut metagenome | biome: ENVO:00009003; feature: ENVO:2100002; material: ENVO:00002003...
GATCTACACAAGGCTATTCGTCGGCAGCGTCAGATGTGTATAAGAGACAGTGCTGTCACCGCCAGAAATATGGTTGCTATTCTATTCATATTCTTCACAATATTAATTCGTTAAGCCGTTAGAAACGGAAATAGACATTCAGGTAGTAAGTCGTGCCGAACAGGTAGAAATACTTGGGAGCGAACTTCTGGTAGGAAGTGATCTCCTTGCCGGTCTTAATGCCCTGCACACGCATCTGCTCATAACCGCCGGTCTTGATATTTTGGTTGTTCAGGATGTTATTCACCTGCAAACTGAAGCCGAGCGTATAACGACGCTGAATGTAGAAATTCTTACCGATGCTCGCACTCAAGGTGTAGGCCGAATCGAACTTCTCCTGACTGCGCAGCTCCCGGATCTGTTCGTCCGTCATCGTAGGCAACAACACCTCGTCCGTACGGTAAAGCGGGTTCATCGACAGATACATATTGTTGTAATAGTTCAGATCGATCGATGCGTAGATGTTATGAGGACCGCGGTACGACAAACCGATATTCATAGCCGTCTGCGGAGTGCTCTCCACGCGCATATCCTTCCAATAGACCGTACCGGAGTTCAGCGGCTCGGCGCTGTTGTCGGCAATCTGCACGTAATTGGGATTCGACGTGTAAGTGTACTGACCCCAACTGATCGCACCGTTCAAAGACAAACCGTTGTAGATCGGAATCGAAGCGGCGACTTCCAGACCGAAATACTGCTCGTCGATACCGCTCAAGGCGAAATTGGTATAGGTCTTCAGCACGTCATCGTAGAAGGAGATCACCTTCGAACGGTCGTTCACCTTCGTATAATAACCGGAAACACGGAGTTTATAATCGCCGTAACGCAGGTTGTACGAAGCGTCGATGCCGTAAACCTTCTCCGTCGTAAGCCCCGGAGTTACCGAATTACGCGTACGGGGCGAAACGAAGGCCGACTGGAACGCAGGAGCATTCTGCATCGCCACGGCGTTGAGTTCGAAAGTATGGTTGGCATTGATGACATAGTCGAAATTACCTTTGGCCTTATATACGAAATATTCGAGTTTCTCCGATTTGCCCTTCGAATTATCCGGGAAGAGACCCTTGCGCCAAAGACCTTCGCGCCACATCGAAAGTCCGCCGAGCTCGGCGCCCAACTTCATGCCGAACCCGCCGAAACGAGCGGCATAAGTAGCCCATACACCGCCGGAACGCAGATGCGCCTTGTAGTTGTAGCTGAACTTGTCGCCCTCTCTGACGGCTCTTGCATGACCGTACTGGTTATAATAATCCATATCGTTCTGCGCCATGATCGGATCGCCGAAGTCGCGCTGTGCGAATTTATCGACGTCCACGTAATAGTCGCCGCCGAGCAGATCCTTCACCTCGTCGTAGTACCACGTGCGGTTGATGCGGACGTTGGCTCCGGCCGTCAGACGGGAGTTATCCTTATAGATTCGGCTGATCTGCGCGGCGAGGTTCCAGTCCAACTGGTCGGTATGGCGCTCCTCGATGATATAGTTCGAACGAGCGCCGGGACCGTATATCGCTTCATCCTCGGCATTGCGGAAATTCATGTTGGTCTGGTACATTTCGTCCCAGTCGAAGTGGCGGATATTACCCACGTTGCGCATCCACTGATCCGCCAGACTGGCCGCAGCCATCGAAGCGGCCTCCAGGTCGGTAGCGTTCAGCAACTTGTAGCTCGGCATATAGCGGTAATAATCGGGACGGGGGTCTGCACCGTCGTACCACGTCAGCGCCGAATAACCGTTCTTACCGAAACGGAACGAAGTGGCCAGGTTGAACTGGGTATGCTCATTGGGATCGAACGTATAGTTGATCATAGCGATCGGCTCGTGGCTGTTACGCACGCGCGCATTACGCATCTTGCCGTCCTGGTAGCCCCAGTTGGGGTTGTAATAGTTGTTGCCGACCAGATCGTAAGCCTCCTGCGTGGAAGCCTGCTGCGCACCGCGCTCGGTGGGAGCACCCATAATCGTGAAGCCCAACCGGTGACGCGAATTGAAAATCTTCTCGGCCGAAGCGAAATATCCGTAGGAGTTGTAATAGACGCCGTCCACGTAGGAGTTGCCGCCCTGACGGGTAGATACCGACAACGCATAGGACCAGCCGTTGTCCAGCAGACCCGAACCATAGGTCACCATGGCACGGAAGCGATACATCGAATTGGCGTTCACCAGACTCACGCGAAGTCCCTGGCGCACCTGCGAAGCACGGGCGTTGATGTTGGTCGTACCGCCGATGCTACCCACGCCGTAATCCGACATGACCGAACCGTTGGTGATCTCCTGGTTGCGCGTAGCGTCGTTCAGACCGCTCCACAACGACCAGGGCGTATAGCCCGTCATAGCGTCGTTGAAGCGAATGCCGTTCAGGTAAACGTCCGAATACTGCGAATCGTAACCGCGCACGTTGAAACGCATCTCGCTGAACCGGTAGGAAGCGATGTTGTTGAAAACGTCCTTCGAGGCCGAAAGGGACGAAGGCAGCGACTGCGCATCGTTGCCGCTCTCGGTGTCGAACTCTGCGAAGATCGAATCGTCCATTACGGTCGAAAGCACTTCGGGGACCAGAATCACCGTATTGATGTCGCGCACCATCTTGTCCACGCGCACCACGAGCGTCAAAGGCTCGAATTCGGGAGCCTCGAACTGCAACGTATATTCGCCGGGCTCGACATTCTCGATCACGAAACCACCTCGGCCGTCGGTCGTGGCAGTCATTTCACCGGGAGTGACCGAAACCTTCACCCCGTCCACCGCGACACGTCCCTCGCGGGAAACGACCTTACCCTTGATACCGCCGCTCTGAGCGAACGCGGTCAGCGACATCAGGGTAAATACAAAAATTAGTAAACTTTTTATTTTCATATCCTTTCAAGTTAAGGTATTTATTTACCGATGTAGATATAAACGGGGAAGTGGTCGCTGTAACCGCCCTGGAAATTGTTTCCGACGTACGTGCGCAAAGGATAGCCTTTGAACTGCCCCTCCCGCTGGATCATATAGTTACGCTTGAAGACATTCCCGTAGTACTTCGATCCCGGAGCCCGCACCAGACGCAACTCGCCGGGCTTCGCATTGACCAGGTTTTCCGACACTACGATATTGTCGAAGAGATTCCAGGCATCGCCGTAAGCCAGCGTTCCCATACCGGCACGCAGCACGGCGTGGAACGGACTGAAGAAATCGCCCGGCTGAAGATCCTTGACCTTGGGTTTGGCATTCAGCCCCTCCAACATGCTCGGATCGGTCGGATCGTCGTTGAAGTCGCCCATCGCCACGATCTTGGTCGCAGGATTGACCTTCAGGACAGAGTCGGCGATTCGACGCATCTGCTCGCCGACGGCGATACGCTTGAACTCCGAAGCGTCCTTGCCGCCCAGACGCGAAGGCCAGTGAGCCACCATGAAGAAGAACGGTTCGCCGTCGATCGTACCCCACATGGTCGAAATATCGCGGGTTTTGAAATTCGGAAGCGAAGGAATCTGCGTGCGGATCGGTGCGCTGCCCTCCAGCTTGAAGACATCGGGACGGTACATAAAAGCGACGTCCACACCGCGAGCTTCGGGAGAGTCGTAGTGCGAAATCCGGTAATTGCCCGGAGCCATCTTCGGCGTAGCGATGATATCTTCGAGCACCGAGCGGTTCTCCACCTCCGATACGCCGATCACGATCGGATAATCCTTATCGATACCGGCAATGTCGAAAAGCACCTTTTCGGTATTACCCAACTTCTTCGCATACTTGACAGAATTCCATTTTTTAGGTCCTTCCGGCGTGAATTCGTCGTCATTGACCTCGGGATCGTTGATCGTATCGAAAAAGTTCTCCAAGTTGTAAAAGACCACCTTGTACGGTTTCTGCGCGAAACAGCAGGCTGCGAACAGTAAGGCCAGTAGTCCTGTAAAAATCAGTCGTTTTTTCATAAGTCAAATTAGTTTTGGATTCCCCATTGGCTCGGAGAGTTTTGTGCCTTTACGGATTCCGCAGCCGACTCGGGAATATTGGGAAAGAACGTAAAGCCGGTCTTCTTTTCAATCTCCGCCACGCTCATGCAAATGGACGCAGGCGGCTGAATATCGCCGTAGCTCTTCTGATCCACCCAAAATCCGATCGCCTTCAATTCATCGGCCGAACAATCCGCGATACGTTTACCGGTCGTACCGGTGCGCGTGCGAAGCAATACCTTGAAATAATTCGTCGGGACCGGACAAACTTTCCCGTCACGGTCGGTCGTCGTCGTATTGGTATTGGCATAATAGCAACCGGTCACCACATAAAGCGTGTCGCTGCATATCTGCGCACGCACCTTGGCTTCGAGATTGGCCCACATATCCTGGTTGAGCCGGTTGAGCTGCGGCGTCATATTGGTCGCATAAAACGTCTGGAGATTCAACTCCCGCGTAGCCGTACGGTCCGCCGAAGGGAGCTGATGTCCCCGATCATAGCTTCCCGTATAGGATCTTTCGACCAGATTGGGCTGATACGAATAATCGACCTTCGGATCGTACTGGAAATCGTTGGTACGGTCGATCGATCCTCTGTACACCGAGTGCAGCGGATAAGCTACCCAATGCGCCACGTGCAGCGTCTTGTCGTAACAGAACGAATAGTTGCGCACGGTACGGTTATTGAGTGAAGCGAAGTGGCTGACGTAAATAAAATTCTCATCAGTCTTTTTTTCCGGCAGCTCCGCCCAAGCCGTCGCATGCCCCTCGTCGTAGGGATCGTTGGTCGAAGAGGCCGAAAACTGCGTCAGCACGAGCACCTGCGGCTCTCCGCCGAGAAATTCGAATTCGATGGTCGCCGAACGTTCCCCGCTCCCGGTATTCCGCGTATAATAAACGTCCAGGATATTGCTGATGTTCGAACTCTGTACGGTGCCCTCCTTCACGAGGACCGTCGGATCGTTGAGCCTGAACGAGCACCAAGCACCTCCGTCCTTGATTTCGGCACGCCATCCGGCGCCGACAGGTCCCTCAATCTGTATGGCGGCCGAACCCTCCGCAGCTCCGACCGTCGAAGAGGTCCGCCATACGGCAGAACCCCAAAAATCGTCCGTATCGTCGCCGCAAGCTACGACAGAGAGCGCAATCATCGTCAGGAACAGCCATTTCCATCCCTTCTCACAATATCTGAACATCGACATCATCGGTAAACTATAAAAAACTATCCGAGAAACCAAACTCTTGGAGGGGATGATCCCTCCAAGAGTCGGTATCCGGCATATTAAAAACTATTTGGTAATCTCGAACGATTCGATATACAAGGCTCCGACCTTATTATTGTCGAGCACAAAGGAATCAGCACCCAAACCGGCCAGATCGTACTCATGTACATACTCTCTGTAACCGCTCTTATCCGTGTATGTTTCCACAGGAGTTTGAGCAGCCCCGGCAACGGTCATCGTATATCCCGGGTTGTAGTAGCTGCCACTCTTATACGACCGGAAAACGATCTTGATCTTCGACATCCCGTCGATCGGCGTCACGTTTTGCAGCTTCGCCTGTTTAGCCGCATCGGAGCCATTACCCTGCATCTGAATGATCGAGCCGTTGGAAGCGAGCGATTCACAGATTTTCACACCCGTGAACTCGATACCGCCGACGGTCCAACTAACCCAGGTACTGGGCGTAGCGACAACCTGCGAACCGTAACCATTGGTCGGGAGATCCGCATTATCCGCCTTAATATCCGTGATCGAGAACGCAACGACCTCACCGGTTCCTCCACCTCCGACACCGAGGAGTGTGACAGGCACCGTCACACTGTTGCCACCGGCAATAGCGATCGTCAGCGTCTGATTCTGAACAGCGCCGGTATTGGGCTGCGCCGTTACTGTCACCATATTGTTGGCATTATCGACAGTAGCTTCAAGCAACCCGCTCAGGCCGCTAACGCTAAGCACATTTTCACCCTTATTGGCAACCGAAACAATAATCGTTTCATTGCCGCCGATTGCCGGAATCGAAACGCTGGCCGGAGTTACCCCCGTAATCATCGGGGTCGAGCTGTCGCTGAAAGCGGCCACGTCGTCCAGATTGCGCGGAACGAGCTGGGAATTATTCTTATATACGGCAGCCAGACCGGAGATATTACCCGTAGCGGCCTTGTAAGGAACATCGAGGAACACGCTCGGGTTCTTTTCATCGCTCTGCTTGCAGAATACGGTGAAATTGGCTCCATCGGCAGTGAAAGTATGCGAAGAGAGTGCGCTGGCGCTCGCCCAAACACCTGCCTGGGCAACCGACGCATTGGCGATCGTCACGGCCATACCCTGATATTTCGCCAGATCCGCAGCAACGATCGTCGCCGTGGGAATCGAAGTCACCGTACCGGTCTTCTCGACCTTGCACCAAGTCGCTTCCTTAGCGCCCGTCACTTCGTACATACCACTGTAATTTACCACCTTGGCAAGTCCTTTATAAAGGGTTACGCGCACCTTGTCACCCTTGTTCAGACCGAGCGTCGAAGGTTCTACCTGACTGCCGTAGAGCGTGATGCCGTTACCGGCCTCCGTCGCATTCTCGGTAGCGAGGATCAGGTTGTTGAAGGTATAATTGGCACCGGCCACGTCGTTCATCACCACAGCGTCCAGATAGCGATCTGCATTGGCATCCACCGGAGCTTCCGTAGTAGTCATCTGTGCGATCAGTTCGGGAATGGTAATGGCCGTAGCCTCACCCGGATCGGGCGGAACCACACCGCCTTCGAGATCGACCTCCTGACCGCCGTTGCCATTGGTAAACGAAAGATCGTCGATCGAGAATGCGGAATTAGCAGCCTCACCGCCCGTCGTGGTAGTAAAGCGGATCGAAAGCTCCTTCAGCGCCGTTTTCAGCGTAAAATCTGACTTGAACAGAATCCAATAAGGATCGGTTTCGTCGCTGCCGCCGATCTTCTCATATTTCAACTCTTTCCAGGTCGTACCGTTTCCGACCCAAACGTGGAAATACTCGGGTTTGAAAGTATTATCGTAAGTACCATCATTATTTTTCGAATAATTCGCACCGAAAGTAATCCGATAATTGGTTTCGCCCGAAGGCAGCGTAATGTTATCTATGTCGAAATTAGCGGGAGCCGTACCGAAGAAGATCTTGTTCTGGCCCGAAGCTCCGTCATAGCCGCCGCTGTTTTTCTGCGACGAGCGTACCGACATATTCTTGTAAGCATAAGTTACGGACTCGATACCCGTGCCCGTAGCATTCTGCCAAGCATCCGACTGGTCGAGGAACGGCCAGCGATTGTTCGCGTCCTTCGCGGCAAGCGTTTTATCGAAATTGTTGCCGTAAATAACGGTCGCAGGCTTCACTTCGCCCTGAAGCACATTGACATCCTTCTGAATCAATGCGCCGTAGGAGTTGTAAACCTCGAAAGTCACCTTGGCCGATTGACCGATGTTCGAAGCGGGTACCGTAACGGTCACGGCAGCATCGCCCTCGCCTTCGGTAGCCGAAAGGCGCACCCAAGTCTGTTCGTCCTCGACGATAGCACGCCAGGGACGGTTCGTTTCAACGATAAAAGTACCGTTGTACTCATCTGCGGGCTGTCCCTCCGCATCGAACGTCAGGTTCTCCGGCGTGACGTTCAGATAGGGAGCACCCATGTCGTCATTGTCGTCGGTACATCCCGCGAACACCGCTACGGCGAACACGGTCAATGCACTGAAGAGCAATTTCCAAATGCTACTCTTTTTCATAAACAATTAAATTTTAGAGTGATATAAAAATAGGTTAAAAATAACTTCATCGTCTTGCATATTTACTCAGGCCACTTATTCTTAAACTTTTTGTAAAAATACTATTTTTTCCTGTTTCGACAATAATTCGAACACTATTTTCGTATTACAATCCCGTTAAATCAAATATAACGACACACCGGATTTTTATTTCGTATCAAAAACCCCACCAAACCGTATTCTTTCCCGGCAAAATAAACACAAAAGGCGTGCAGTTTTGACCGCACGCCTTTTTTCCGAGAAATACGTCCGGTCAACGAATCCGGTCGAGCGACCGCACCAGCTTTTCGTCCCGGAAGATCGCCCGCAAAGCCAGCAAGTCGAAAACCAGGCAGACCAACGGGAAAACGAGCGAAATTTTAAGGGTATGGGAGTAAAATTCACTGTCCGCGAAGTAACGGTTGCAAAGGTAGAAATAGATTCCCATCATCGCTCCGGCACCGACGAGGAGCACCAACTCGACGGCACATAACCGGATCTGCACCAGACGGCGCTTGAAAAGGAAAATCGTCACCAACGGCACCAGACAGGCGGCAACCAGAACAACCCCCAGATACACCGTCGGCAGCAACGTGATGCCGGCGGCATCCTTCAGGCCGAAAGCGGTCAGCGTACAAGTGTCCGCCCCAACGGTGAAATCGACCAGCGGCAGCCACAAGGCCAATCCCGTCAGTACGACGACCAGCAACAGATACAGAGTCTGAATACGTTGAATCATATAACTTCTATTTTGTTTATGCGAACCTCTTCGAATCCTGCCGAAAATCGCAGGCTCTGCAAGGTTTATTGATTATCCAATGTTTTTTCGATCAGGTATTTATTACGGTCTGCGGCATTCCGGTCGATCAACTCGCCCAGGAATCCCGCCAGGAACAACTGCACGCCGAGCACGACAGCCAGCAGTGAAAGATAGAAAAGCGGCTGGTCCGTTACGGCCCGCACAGGCAGGTCATGGCACTGTTTATACAACTTGGCACCGATCACCCACGCCGTCGTACAGCCGCCGAAAAGGAACATCAACGTTCCCAGGCTGCCGAAAAAGTACATCGGCGAACGGCCGAAACGCGAGAGAAACGAAACCGTAATGAGGTCCAGATACCCTTTCACCATCCGCTCCATACCGAATTTCGAATGACCGTACTTGCGGGCGCGATGGTCGACGACCTTCTCGCCGATCCGCTTGAATCCGGCCTGTTTGGCCAGAATCGGGATATAACGGTGCATCTCGCCATAGACTTCGATCGCCTTGACCACCCGGCGGCGGTAGGCCTTCAGTCCGCAATTGAAATCATGCAGCCGGATTCCCGAAACGGTGCGGGCCGTCCAGTTGAAAAACTTGCTCGGCCACCGCTTTCCGGCCGGGTCGTGGCGCTTCTTTTTCCAGCCCGACACCAGGTCGTACCCTTCGTCGAGGACCATACGCCGCAGAGCCGGAATCTCGTCCGGCGAGTCCTGCAAGTCGGCGTCCATCGTGAAAACCACCTCGCCGCGCGCTTCGGCGAAACCGCAATACAAGGCGGCGGATTTACCGTAGTTGCGAGCGAACTTGATCCCCCGCACCGCCGCAAACCGCTCGTGCAGATTTTCGATCACGCGCCACGAACCATCGCCGGAACCGTCGTCCACCAGGATTACCTCGTAAGACAAACCCTCGCCGCGAGCCACGCGATCGATCCATTCGACCAGCTCCGGCAAGGACTCCTCCTCGTTATAGAGAGGAACGACGACCGATATGTCGAGCGTAGCATCCATCGTTCTCTTACTCTTCGGATTGAGGACCGAAAGGCCGGGGTGCACGCGCCAGGATGCCGGCCAAAATAAGCCCCAGGACGAGGCCGACGATCAGGTTGCCCCAGATCGAAGCTCCTACGGTAGCCTGAATGGAAGGCTCCGACGCCTCCTGTATGGTTTTCAGCATTTCGGCGAATACGCCCTCCATCGACGCAGGGAGCTTTCCCTCCTCAGCGAACCGGATCAATGCGGAAGTGTATCGGTCGATATACTCCGAATATCCGATGAAAACACTGCGATAGAGGTATTCCACCACCCCCTTGATCAGGGCCGACGACAGAATCAGGGCCAGAATGAAACCCAGGCCGCGGCTCAAAGGAAATCCCTGTTCGTGACCGTACTGTTCACGGCGGCGCTTGGCGAAACGGTAAAGCAGCGCGATATAAACGACTGCGGCCAAGATCCACACCAGCCCCATCGTCGAAAACCATCCCGACAACATCAAGGACTGCTCTATAACGAAAGCCACGGACATGACCAGTCCGATGATCGCTCCGTACTTGCAGACCTCGTTCCAGAATTTGAATTTTGTCATTCTTCTTCTATTTTTAGCATATGTTTATTCCCGCAATACACCTTTACCTTCCCGC
>ENA-OYXW01000647-OYXW01000647.1-human-gut-metagenome-genome-assembly--contig:-NODE-647-length-10107-cov-4.140271_pt1 | contig 10107 bp, 8 predicted proteins | sample MGYA00243977_ERZ653436 | MGnify/ENA primary metagenome ERZ653436 (study PRJEB26926, sample SAMN06165001) | human gut metagenome | biome: ENVO:00009003; feature: ENVO:2100002; material: ENVO:00002003...
CCGGTCCCAGGAGTTGAGAGACCAGCAGAAGGCTCTCGGCCAAGTAACTGAGGAGAATGCTCAAGAATACTATGCGCTTGACAGCCAGATCAAGGCAATCAACAGCGAGGCGAACAAGTACCAGAAGCAAATCCAGAACAACATTAAGCTCCAGAACCAACAGGAGGCAAGTTTAGCAAAACTTAGAACCCAGCTGGCTTTGGACAATGCCGAGTTTGCAGAGCTGGGCAACTCAATGCAGGACGCGGATCGTAAAGCCGAGCTCGGCAAGCGCATTGCAGAAACCACCAAGGAGATCAAAGCTCAGGAGGAGGCACTCGGGGACTATCGCCGGTCAGTTGGTAACTACGAGAAGGCAACGGATAACCTCAAGCAGGAACTCTCCGACCTTACCCAGACACTCATCCAGATGGCTCAGTCCGGGGATACGAGTTCTGAGACGTTCAAGGAGATGATTAATCGAGCCGGTGAACTGAAAGGAGCTGAGGACCTGGTCAATACAGCTATATCCAACGTTGGTAAAGGAACTGAAACCATACAGGCAGTTACCAGCGCCACGTCAGCTTTGACTTCCGTATGGGGCCTTTGGACCACAGCCACTCAGGTACTGGGGAGCGAGAACGAGGAGCTCAATGCTACCATGACGAAGATGATAACCATCATCACGGCTCTTTCCTCTTTGTCTTCTCTCCAAGCAGCTCTCTCCAAGACCGAAGCCACTTATCGAGCTGCATCTAACTTGGTTCAGCTGGTTGGCATCAACCAGACTCTCGCCGAGACGAAAGCGATAGCTGCTAAAAATGCCGTACAGGGAGCTAGCAACATCCTCACCAAAGCAGCAGCAGCTGCCACATGGCTTTGGAACGCGGCTTTGGCTGCCAACCCCGTTGTATTGGTGGCAGCAGCAGTGGGCGGATTGGTGGCTGGAGTGGTTGCTCTTACGAACGCATTTAACAGTAACACGGAAGCACAAGAGAGAGCATCCCGGGCAATGGAGGCATACAATCGAGCTGCCGAAGCCTCCACGTATGTACTGGATCAGATCGAGACCAAGCAGAACACTCTGTCCAAAGCCGAGGAGATCCGGGGCAAGAGAGAAATAGAAAATCTCAAAGCCAATCATGCCACGTCGGAACAGATCGCCGAAGCTCAGCTTAAAACAGCTAACAAGCTCCGCGAGATTGAGATGAGTGCAGCTCGTCAAAGACAGATGGCTGCAATGGATGAGTTCGACTCCTTGAAGAAGGTGATTGCAGCCAAGGAGGAGGAGCTCAACACATGGTCAGGAAGCTTGGCCAAATACAAGGAGGCCAAAAAGGAACTCGACGATTTGAAAGGCCGATACCAAGAACTGTTCCGGACAATCGAGAATGAAGGAGCCGCAATTGCTAACTCGGCTCTTGAGACTGCAATAGCCAACCGGGAGGCTCAGCAGGCCATTGCCGATAAGGCTCTGGAGGTTGCTTTGAAGAACTCGGAAGACATGCAGAAGATCCGGGAAGACGATCTCAGGTTCCAAACAACATTCCAGTCTACGAACATTGCCATCCGGATGGAGTATGAGAAAAAGCTCTACAAGGCAGCTCAGGATGGAGCCCGGGAACGTCTGGCTCTCCAGAAAGCTCACGGCAAAATTACTAATAAGGAGTATCAGACGGCTCTGAATGCCATGGCTCGGTCTGACAAGCAGTTCTACGAGAACCAAGCCAAACAGCTCAATGACTACCTTGCTGGGGTGAGAGCAAACATATTGGCTGTAGCTTCCGGAGGCACAGTCGATATGCAGATTGCTCAGGTTACTCAGAAGTACCAGGACGCCATGAAGGAGCTGGCCAACATTCAGTCTCCCCAGTTCGTGAGAGGTATGAGCGAGGAGGAATACCAGAAAGAGTATGCCGCTTATGAGCAGTTCCTGGTCAACAGAGCCGAACTCGAGAAACAGATCCAACAAAACCTCCAGGACGAAATCAAAAAGATCCGCGAGGATGCTACCAAACAGCAACTTGACCGGTTCAACCAAACTCTAAACGAACAGTATGCCGAGGACCTCTCGAAGGCAGAGGACAACGAAAGGAAGAAGCTGGAGCTCGAGAATGAGATGCTCCAGAAGCAAATCGAAGCCAGGAAAGCTGCCGGGGAGAAAACCTATGAGCAGGAGGCCCAGCTCCGAGCCAACAATCTTCGTCTCCAGCAAATGGACCTCGACAAGGAGCTCGCTCAAGCCGAGTTAAATCACAAGTCCAAGTATGAGATCAGGAAAAGGTATCTGGAGGCAGAGTTGGCAGCAGCTCAAGGAAACGAGGACGCCATTGCTCAGATCCAACTTGAGATGGCCGAGAATGAAGAGGCTTTATGGGAGGAGCGAATTGAGAAGCTCAAGGAGTATGCTGAAATAGCATCCGGCTTTGCTAATGCTTTCAATGACTTGGCCAGTGCTCTCGGGGAGCGCCGGGCTCAGGAGGTAGAAGAACAATACAGCCGGGAGGAGCAGGCATTGGCAAACATGTACGCTAATGGCCAAATCACGGAGGCCCAGTACAACGAGGAGAAAATCAAGATGGAGAAACAGAAGGAGAAGGAGTTGGCCAAAATCGAACGGGAACAAGCTATCCGGGAGAGGGCAATGGGATCCTTCGAGATTGGCATCAATACTGCCATCTCCATCATGTCATCGGCTAAAATGGGATTCCCTTTGGCTATCCCGTTCATTGCAGCAGCTGCGGCTTTGGGAGCAGTTCAGATGGCAGCTCTTTGGGCAGCTCCTCTGCCGAAAGCCGCAAGAGGTAAATACATTGAGGGACCCAGTCATGCCGCTGGAGGAGTGCACATTGAGGCGGAAGGAGGCGAGACCATCATTAACAAGAAGTCGAGCCGCATGTTCCTGCCTCTTCTGTCAGCCATAAACGAACTCGGTGGCGGAGTACCGTTCACTAAAGTTGGATCGGACGGGGGATATGCTATCCGATCATTCGCTGAGGCGTCGGAACCTATGAATCGGCTTGACATGGAGAGAGCGATTCGGAAAGCATTTGGCCAGGTGAGAGTGATTGCTACAATCGAAGATATTCGGAGGGAAAGTGCTAACTACGTGCAGATTCAGGACCGGGCTAATTTTTAAATAGTCCAGCACAAATAGTATTTTAATATCTATTAGGAATAATTATATTTATATCGAAATAATTTGGTACATGATATTCATCAACTTAAAAGGCGCAATTGACTCCGAAGAGAATCGGGTCATGATGGAGCTTTGGGGAGGGGCCTCAGAGATCTGTTCCGTGGAGACCTTCCGCCGGGTACTTGATGAACACCCCGATGAACAGGAGGTGTGCATCAACATTGACTGTGACGGGGGCTCTGTTGAGGAGGGCTTCAAGATTTATGACCTTCTTCGCATGAGTGGGAGGACTATATACACAAATATTGTCGGGGGATGCCACTCGATGGCAGTGTGCATCCTGTTGGCAGCTCCGGCAGAGAACCGGTCGGCAAACAGGAATTGCCGGGCACTCATCCATCGGGTATACATGCCGGTCGGGGATTGGCTCACTTCCGACGATGCTCGTAGCATTGCCGAAGAGCTTGCTCTGGAGGAGGAGGCTATTCTTGACGTGTATGTCGAGAGAACAGGTCAGGACCGGGAACGGCTCCGCAATGTCATGCATGAGGAACGCATCCATGATGCCAAATCACTTCTTGACTTGGGATTCATTTCCAAAATCAATTCATACAACACAAACCAAATTTTTAATGCTATGGCAAAAAACGAAAAAAGCGCTTATGAAAAATTCATGAGCAAAGTCAAGGCATTCCGGAATGGCAAGAAAGGCGCTCCCGCCAACTTCGACTATCTGGATGCTGAGGGTCAAGTCGTTCTCCAGACCGTAGGTGAAGAGGACAATCTGGCCGAAGGAGTAGAGGCAACTCTCGCCAACGGCGAGACGTCGGGCACTGTCGTTCTGGAAGACGGTCGGGTGGTTACTGTCGAGGACAACATCGTCACCAGCATAGAGACGGAGGACACCGAGTCTCTCGAGGACCGCGTTGCAGCACTGGAGACGATGCTCGACGAGGCAACGAACCTCATCGAGGAGCAGGAGAACGAACTCCGCAACCTCCGTGGTAGCAACTACCGCCCGAAGAACCGCAAGACGGTTCTGCCCGGAGGCAAGAAGTCCGAACCCTCGGCAGCTGACCTCAAGAACGAAGCTCGCGAAAAGCTCCAGAAGGTCAACGCTGCCAAAAAGATTCTCAAATAGTCAAACTCAAAAACTTTAAGAACTATGGCAGTTAAAAATGGCGGATTTCTTGACATGGATAAGTTCACTTTTTGTGGACGTGTCATTCAGGCAATCTCGGAGATGATTATGGAGGACACCATTCAGGGTCCTGACATCAACTCCATTCACACAGTCTTCCCCGACATCGTCACTAACACCGAGGTGGGTTACATCGGCGAGAGCGGCATGGTCGGCGTGGTCAATACCGGGTGTAACCCGACTCCTCAGCCGTGGAACATCAACACCCGCAAGCTGAAGTGGGAGCCCGGGGTCTGGGAGATCCTTCTGTCCCAGTGTTACACTGACCTCCAACAGTCGGCAACTATTTACTCTCTCCGCACCGGCGTCGACATTCCGGACTTCACGGATACGGACTACATGAACATCGTCATTGAGGTTCTGGAGCGCTCCATTATGGATTTCTGGTACCGCCTGTTCTGGTTCAACGACAAGGACGCCAAGAACGTTACCGACAACGGTATCATTACGGAGGGTCTCGACCTGAAATTTTTCACCATCATCAATGGTTTCTGGAAACAGATTACCACCCAGGTTACAGCCAATCCGTCCCAGCGCGGAGCAACAATTGAGGAAAATGCCGGGGGATCTTACGCAGCTCAGAAGCTTACTCCGGCCAAGGCCAAGGAATACATTCAGTCGGTCGTGTTCAGTGCCCCGCTTCTGCTCCGTCAGCAGTCTGACAAATTTATCCTCGTTACCCAGTCTGTCTACGATGCCTATCAGCAGTCTCTTATGGACGCTTGCTGCCTCGAGTCGGCTCGCTTGGCTCTGCTGAATGGCATGGAGGCTCTCAGCTTCAATGGCATCCCTGTCATCGCAATGCCCATCTGGGACAAGATCATCGCTACGTCGGAAGACACTGGCACGAAGCTCAACAATCCCCATCGAATTCTCTTCACCTCGAAGAGCGTGCTCGGCATAGGTGTTGATGCAATCGACAGCTTCGAGAAGATGCGGATCTGGTACGAATACAAAGACCGCGTAGTCTACGTAGAACTCATGGGTCGGGCGGATGCCAAGCTCACTAACCCGGATCTGTTCTCGGTAGGTATCTAATCCTTAAAAATCTAAGAAAATGGCAGGACTTGATTGTTCTAAAATCAAAACAGGATTCATCAACCAGGTGTGTGGTAAGCCGGCAATCGCCGGCACCACCGCCAGGGTGATTCTCCTCAGCTACTCGGACGTCGACAAATCGAAGTCTGTTGTAACTGACAACGTTATCTCTTCGCTCATCCTTAAGACCGGTGCCACTGGTTACGAAGTCGACTCGCTGCCCAACGCAACTGTAGGCTCGGACACCATCAATGCTGGCACGTACCTCAAGACTCACCAGCACAACGTAGTTGTCCGAATCTTCAAGAAGTCGGAAGCAGCCAAGAAGTTCGTAAACGGCCTGACCAATGCCCGCGTCATCGCTATCGTCGAGAACAACGATACCGGCGACAACGGGGACACCAAGTACGAGGTGTATGGCTGGGACTCGGGTCTGGAGCTCACCGAAATCACGGTCACGACCGAAATGACCGACGGCGTCGCTTACCAGGTAACTCTGGCCAACGGTGCCGTCGCTCAGGAAGGTTCGCTCCCGATGAGCCTATTCGTCACGGACGAAGCCACCACAGACCTCATGGTAGACGGGCTTCTGACCAAAGGATCTAAACCGTAGCACTCATGACTGACATGCTCGAAAGACTGAGAGCTTACCAATCCAAGTATGGGTCCCTGAAAGGCGAAGCCTATCGGGCCCATACATTGGAATTGGAAAAGAACCCCGCTCTCCATCGAGAAGTAGATGAACTTTCTCGATACTTTTTGAATAAGTCAGTTTCCCGATGCGGCTTCTGCCTGATCGAAGCCGACTTAGCATTAAGACGAATAACAGAACAACAAATGAAAAATGTAGCACACCCCGATTACGAACTCAGAGCAGGTACTCTGCTCCATGACCCGATCAACAAAGAGTTCAGCAAGATCCTCACCCCGAGGAACATCACGGAGGATCTTTGCTTGTATCACATCGCATTCAACAAGGATGCGCTCTCATACTTCACCCGAGTTCCCGAAGACCTGAACGACCGACTGGAGAAATTCATGTCTCGTTATGGCAAGGAGATGCTGGACAAGGACGTGGAAATCAAAAAGCGTCAGGCTCAGGTCCTGAGCAAGCAGATCGATTCTGTCAAAGCCGAACTCGAAGAGCTGAACAAGAAACAGATCGAGCTGAACGCCAAGCTCGATGAGTACTCCAAAGCCATGGAGGCAATCCATGCCATTCTCGACTCGGCATCCGCCGAGGAGAAGACCGAGGAGAAGACCGAGGAGAATCCCGCCGACATCGACCCCGAGGTGAAGGAGTTCATCGACGCCGGGATGGATCTGGAAGCCATCAAAGAAGCCTATGCAGACTCGCAAATGTCTGCCGGGGAGATCGAAGAGGCTTACAATCGTGTAGTCAATCCCGTTTCGGAGGCTCCCAAGAAGGGAGCCAAAAAAGGAGGGTCCGAATAGGACTGGTAATAGGACGGGGTCGCTTCCCGTCCCTCCTACTATTAAAATTACGCCAGTATGAAAGTTGCACAGATCAAATCAGCTCCTCAGTTCGTATCCCGGGACTGGAGGCAATATGGCATCCAGACATACGGAGATACCAATGATTTTCCCCAGACGGTCAGCGAGATTGTTCAGGCTTCAAAGACCGGCAATGCCTGCTTGAGCATATACAATGACTTCGTATACGGTCACGGATTCAAAGATCCCGGCATTTACAGATTACGGGTAAACAAAGAAGGGGAGAAGCTTGACAAGATCCTCCGCATGGTTTGCAAAGACTTTACGGTGTGGCATGGATTTGCAATTCATGTTAACTATAACATGAATTTCCGAGTCAGCTCGATCCACCACATCCCATTCGAATCCCTCCGACTGGAGAAGGCGGATGACAATGGGTTTATTGGCCGGACGGCATACCATCCGGATTGGGGTCACCGAGACAAGACGAGGTCCCGGTGGTCACCGTCTGACATTGAGTGGTTTCACCTCTTCAACCCGGATCCGGAGGTCATTCTCAACCAGGTGGAAGAGGCTGGCGGCTGGGACAACTACAATGGCCAGATCCTCTACTTCTCCGGGGACTCGGAAGGCAGCCCCTCTTACCCAATCCCCATATTCATCGCTGAGATGACGGACATGAGAACTGAGGAAGCACTTGCCAATGTAGCCGGTAGAAACGCATGCTCCAACTTCTTGTCAGCTGGGATCTTGGTAGACATCAAGGACGAGACTCAAGATGAGTCTCAAGTGAATGAGACCCAAGAAGAACTTAACAAATTTCAAGGAGATGAGAACACTTCACAATTGTGGTACATCCAGTGCAAGTCAAAAGATGAAGTGCCCCAGTTCATAAGGTTCTCCGGGGAGAACTATGACAAAGCATTCGAAGTAACGCAGAGAGTCATCCCGGAGAACATCGGTCAAGCCTTCAAGCAGCCTCCCATTCTTCGAGCTGTTGACGTGGGGGCTAACTTTGGGGCTGATCTCATGACCAATGCCTACAAGTACTACAACTCTGTTACAGTCCGGGAGCGTCAGCAGCTGGAGGAGACTTTCGTATCGATCTTTGAGTACTGGTGGGCTCCTTTGGAAAATCCCGACTTCGCTATTCAGTCTCTCACTTACAATGCCGGCGAGTCTATAGCAGACAGAATTGGCAAGGACAACATGACTCAGGTACTGGAGATTATCCGGGACCAGATGCTCTCCACTGTTCAGAAGAGAAACATGCTCAAGCTCATTTATGGGCTTTATGACGAGGAGATTATAAAACTCATGCCCGATGATACTCAACTCTAACGACCTTCGGAATGTTCGGCCGATAGCCGAGAACATCAACGATCCGGCCAGACTGGAGCCATACATCCGGGAGGCTGAGACTCTCAGACTGGTGGATGCCATAGGAGCCAACCTCTACAGATGGCTCGACGAGACAGACTTTTCCGGCCCCGGTCCTTTCCAATACGGGGACGTAACCATTACAAAAGATCAGTACACTGCCGCCATGGAAGGCGGGTATTATGATGGTGGCTGTTCCGGGGATGGTCGAAGCGAAGGACTCAAGATCGCCATTGCATACATTGCGTATTCCCGATTCATCGTCAACAATCCAATCAATCCCACTGCCTTCGGTGTGAGGTACAAAGATGGCGAATTCAGCACTCGAGTAGAAGACAACATAATCGTCCGTAGCTCGAACGAAGCACGGAACATCGGGGAAGCCTACCTCGAGAAGGCTATAAATCACCTTAAAGCTCTGCGGTTACTGACTCCATGTACTGAATACAAGGAGTCCCCGTCTCGTAAAATGATTATAGGACGTAATAAACTATAAGTTTAACAGATATGAAGGAGGAAGTCATGAGAGCGGGAAAATGGGTATGCGGGAGCATTGTAGGGTTTTGGGGGCTTTTAGCTCCGATCCATGTCCTTATCCTCTGTGTCTGTATTGCCGTTATCGTCGACTTCATAACTGGAAATATTGCTGACTACAAGCGCCACAAACGAGCCCATCGAAAATATGTGTTCAAAAGCGAGAAAATGTGGGACACGTGTTGGAAGTTGGGGCTCAGCATTATCGGTATTGGCCTGGCCTACATGCTTGACGTGCAGGTCCTCCCGAACTTGGGGGGTCTCAACCTTGCCAACTTCTTCGCTGCTTTTGTGGTCGGGACTGAGTTTTGGAGCTTTCTGGAGAACTCCGCAATCATTTCGAATCACCCCATATTCAGAGCTCTCCGGTCATACATGGAGAGATCGGTCAGCAAGAAAACTCGAATAGACTTTGAATGCCATGAAGACAAGTAAGTATTTTAAGCCCGAAGAATTCGAGCGATGCAACCCGTCCTGCTCCATTGAAGACATGGACCAGGATTTTCTCGATCTACTGGATGACCTCCGTGAAAAGGCAGGCATCCCTCTCGTCCTCAATTGCGCTTATCGTTCCAAAGAACACGATAAGGCCAAAGGACGGTCCGGCAACAGTGCTCACACAGAAGGTTTGGCAGTGGACATCCGGTGTGCCTCGGGCCCCAATCGGATGAAGATCCTCCGGGCAGCCATTGCATTGCGGATCCGGAGGATAGGCATCGACGGGAATTTTATCCACGTAGATGCTTCTAAAACCCTCCCGCAGGACACGATATGGACTTACTAAAGAGAGTACTCTGCACAATAGTTCTTGTAGGTATAGGCTTTATAATCGGGCGTAAAACAGTCGAGGAAAAGACCGTTATAAAGTACGTCGATTTACCCCCAATTCAGGGGGAGGTCAAAGTCCCGGATTTGGTTCCAAAATGGGAGGGTTTTAGGAATCCAATCAAATTGATATATGTCTATAAGGGCCAGGAGGAAAAGGTTCCCCAAACACCCCCAGAAATCACAAATGGAGGGGGTTTTGGGGAGGACAAAAAGGAGGTGGATACTCTGGAGAGCGTAAAAAGGACAATGTTGGACTGGAATATGACCAGGAAATACGCTGGAACATTCTTCAAAGATCCCAAAATTGGCCAATTTGACTGGGAGGCTACAGTCCAATACAACACTCTCCAGCATCTTACGTACAAGTATACCCCCGTCCGAGAACAGATCAAAGAAACGAGGTCCCGGAAATGGTCCCCCTTTCTGAGAGCTTCGGCTAACTCCTTCGGGCAGGTTGGGGTTGGGGGAGGCATATATTACAGGAATTTCGGAGTAGATATATCCTATATGCGGGCTGTCTCTTATACACATCTCCGAGCCCACGAGACGCTCA
>ENA-OYXW01000649-OYXW01000649.1-human-gut-metagenome-genome-assembly--contig:-NODE-649-length-10106-cov-4.211919_pt1 | contig 10106 bp, 7 predicted proteins | sample MGYA00243977_ERZ653436 | MGnify/ENA primary metagenome ERZ653436 (study PRJEB26926, sample SAMN06165001) | human gut metagenome | biome: ENVO:00009003; feature: ENVO:2100002; material: ENVO:00002003...
CTATTCGTCGGCAGCGTCAGATGTGTATAAGAGACAGGAGGAACCTTAATATGAAGCTCAAACGACTTTTGCCCCTGTGCTGTGCGCTGAGTATGGCACTCGGCATGGTGACTTTCGCTAGTGCCGCAGACTATTCCTTCAAAACCTCTCCTGACCCTGTCTATTACGGCAGCACGAACTACGAGGGTCTCTACGACGCTGAGTATCGTTACGGCTCACGCAATCAGATCGATTACGACATCCCTGAGATCCAATACGGACTCAGTCAGGAATTCTTGGAAAGCTCCCTCAATAATCCCTACCTGAATGGCAACACACAGTACGGCTTTGGCGGGAGCAGCTCGAATACGCAGTACCCGGAGTCCGACTTCGGTAGTTCCAGCTTCATCTCCGGCGGTGGTACGATCGAGATGCCGTATGAACCCTCTGTCACCTTGAACGATCTCAAGCAGAGCGATGGCAGTATCGGCCAAGTCTCCATTGACCGTGTCGGGCTGAATTGCAAAGTGTATGAAGGCGCCACCGACAGTTCCATGTCTAAGGGCGCCGGTCATTACAGTTCTTCCGGCCTCTACACCGGGAATGTTGGCTTGTTCGGCCACAACAGAGGGAATCATCCATACTTCGGAAAGCTGAAGAATGTGAAGGATGGGGACATTGTTAAGTACAAGACCGCAATCGGCACGAAGACCTACAAAGTGACATTCGTTGGTGCGATCTCCTACACGGATTTCTCTTACCTCAATGAGATGGGAGATAATCGCATCACCCTGATCACCTGTATTGCTAACCAGCCCTCTCTGCGTCTGTGTGTGCAGGCTGTAGAGATTCGATAAACCATTGGAGGAAAACCATGAACAGTAAAAAGCCTCGCAATCGTGAGAATCGCACCCGATCCATTCCCGCAGAAGCTACCGTAACCGTCCATATGCTTCTGCCGCGTTCCGCTTATGAGGAGATGCGCCAGCTTTTGAGTGAACACAGGCTCTCCAAAGCTGATATCCTCATGGCAGGCATCGCAGCCTGCTCGAATCAGAAAGTTGGCTGAAGAACACGCGTAGAGAGTGGCTGGAAAACTATCTTCTACGAGGTGACTCACATGAAAAAGCGTTTCATTACATTCCTCTCCGGCATGGTTGTCGGCGCAGTCATGTTTGGCGGCAGCGTTGCATACGCTTCCGGCATTCTTGCCGATCTCAGCAACAATCAGATTTTTGTGGATGGCACACTTACCCCCATGGAGGCGTATGTGATCAACGGCCACAATTATGTGAAATTGCGTGATATTGGCCAAGCTGTCGGTTTTAACGTCTTTTGGGATGATACTGCCAAATGCGTCCAGGTCGAATCGGACAAGCCCTATACTGGGATTGCGCCCACAAAGCAAGAGGGCGAGAAGACAAGTGGCCAGCTCCACCAGACTGATGTTGATGCCATAAAGAAGGATGTCGTTACCCGTACCAACACCCTGCGGCTTAATAAGGGAGTTGCTGTATTGGAGGTTAATAGCCTTCTGATGGATGCGGCTCAAGTCCGCGCGGATGAGATGGCGGCAAGTGGTGCCTATTCTCACACTCGCCCCGATGGACGCAGAAGCAATACCGTTACAGATAGCCGGCGCACCGGCGAAAACATCCACTGCATCACAGAACTGTACCTCGAACAACAGCACAAGACTTTATCTGATGCCGTCGTCAATCTTTGGTCGAATTCCAAGGGCCATGCGGATAACATGCTGAATGCTCGCTACGGCGAGATTGGCGTTGGTTTAGCGCGTGGTACGAACAGTAATGGCTTGGCGTCTTGGTACTGTGTGCAGGTCTTCCTCGTAGACGGATGCGAGGTCACATGGGTGGACGTTCCCGCAATAGGCTGATCAATGATTGCCTCTGCGGTGGATCAATCCATTCGAAAATGGTCAGTTCGAAAAGTGAATCATTCAACGAAGCAGGTTGAGGAAACTCGACCTGCTTTTCTTGTGTTACAAATGAAGGAGATCTCTTATGAAATCAATCAAAACCAGACTTGTCTCAGCATTCTTGCTGATTATGACAATTCTCAGCCTGTTTCCAACCACAGCATTCGCTGCATCCAGCACAGGCAAAGGCATCACGATCACAAAGAACCAGAACTACTGGAGCACCCGCCTGCTCGCCAACGGTACCCCGTACAGCTACCGCCCGCCGCTGGCAGACGGCAAGCTCGTGTACTGTATGGATAGCGGACTTGGCTATCACTACGCCACCGCGTCGTACCTGAATTCCTTTACATGGACTTCCGGCACCGGTGCAGATGCAGATACCGTATTGCAGTCGGCGCTCACAAACAGTGGTCTCAGCGAGATGGATGCCGCGACCGTTGAGAATGTCAAGTGGATGATGACCTACCTCAACGATTGCAAAGAGTCAAACGTCGGCCAGCTTTTTATGGCCGTGCAGACGTATGTGTGGGATCACCAAAGCTATAAAGGCGAGCCCGGTGGAGACGGCGATGCGGGCGGCTATGCCAACGCCGACACCTATGATCTGTATCTGAGCCTCATCGACTGGCTTCTGGAGCAGAAAGCACAGGAGGACGCCGAGTTCCAGCGCCAGATTGAAGAGTACACTGCACAGGGTAAGTCTGCATCCATTGTGGAGGACCAGAGTGCAAAATGGGCGGTATACGCAATTTCCAGTAACCGCAAAAATCAGTCATTCTTCAATTATTATGGTCCCCGCAAACTGGTCACTCAGGATAAGCCCGGAGGCGGCGGAGAAGAACCTGCACCGCCTGCAGGCGTTGGCAAGATCGTGCTGAAAAAAACTGCTGGTGGAACCACAACCGGTCTCGCCGGTGCACGTTTCAGCATCTATTTCAACGGGCAGATCGTCGGCAGCGACATCACCAATGCACAGGGTGAGATCTATGTTGAGGACGCCGCGACCGGCCTTTGGAGCTTTGTCGAGACCTCCGCACCGGACGGTTACTGTGTCGATCCCACGCCGAAGAGCGTGTACGTAGATGTAACTGAGGGTGACCGCGAATACACTGTTGCGGCGGTCAACTACGAAAAGCCCGATATGAAGATCATCAAGCGCGACGCCATGAGCGGCAAACCGATTGTCGGCACGGTATTTTCGGTGAAGTCTGTTACCGGCAGCTATTCCACCTCCGTCACGACCGGGACGGACGGTTCCGCAACGCTCTCGGCCATTCCTGCCGGTGTCTATGTTGTGCGTGAGGAATCCGTTCCCGAGCCGTACATCGTAACCAATACCGAGCAGACCGTGGCGCTGCGCCCCGGCAAAACCTCCGAGGTCACTTTCGTTGACTATGAAAAGCCCGGTCTTGAAATTGTCAAGAAGAACATCGCCAACGGAGAGCCTATCGAGGGCGTGACCTACCGCATCGAGCAGATCGACGGCAACTTCTCCACCAGCGCCACCACCGATAACCATGGCCGCATCTTCCTCGACTCTGTCCCGGTCGGCACATTCAAAGTGACGGAGATCAATGTTCCCAACCATGTCATTCTCTGCCCCATCCCGCAGGAAGTGGCATTGAAGCCCGGCGAAACCTCTACCGTCACCTTCTTCAACGCCCTCAAGCCCAGCTTGGAGATCCGCAAGGTAGACAGTGTCACCGGCGATCCCATCAAGGGCGCTAAGTTCCAGATCTGGTATGGCAGCAACCATACCGACACCGGCGAGCTCAACGACCTCGGCACTTACTTTTCTGACGCAAGCGGAAAAGTCATTCTTCCTGAGATCAAGGATGGCTGGTACAAAGTAACGGAATTGGAACCGGCGTCCGGGTACGCCATCAAGGAGCCTGCCACGCAGGAATGCTTCATCTCCGGTGGCGAGAGCAAGGTGCTGACTTTTGAAAACACGCCCCTTTCCGCCATCATCATCCGCAAGGTGGACAGTGAGAGCGGTCAGCCGTTGGAGGGTGCATGGTTCCGCATCCGCTACCTCGGCGGCACCTCCGGTACAGGCGGCACTGTGGTTGGAGAGTACAAAACATCCAGCAATGGCACCATCGTTGCAACCGGCCTCAAGGCAGGCACTTATGTCTGCGAGGAGATCTCCGCGCCGGACGGGTATGTGATCACCGACGCCGCGGAAACGGTCTATCTCTCCGGTAAGGATCAGGACGTCATTACCGTGACCTTCGGCAACGATAAGATGGGTTCTTTGCTCATTGTCAAAAAGGACGCCGTGACCGGCGCTCCCATTTCCGATGTGGAGTTCTTCATCACCGATTCGGACGGCAGCGTGATCGGCAACGCCAACGGAAAGTATGTGACCGATAGCGCGGGCACCATCCGTATTGACGGCCTGACCCCTGGCATGACGGTCATCGCAAAAGAAGTGCGTGCCAAGGATGGCTACATCCTCGACGATACCCCGCAGAGCATCAAGATCAAGCGCAATGCCGTGATGACGCTGGAGTTCCGCAACCAGCCCAGGGGCGGCGTTTTGGTGAAAAAGGTGGACGCTGTGACGAACGCTCCCATCTCTGACGTGGAGTTCCTTGTCACGGATTCCGACGGCAATCTCATCGGCAACGCCAACGGCAAGTTCGTGACGGACAGCGCAGGCACGTTCACCATTACGGACATCGCCCCCGGCACCACACTTGTCATCAAGGAAACCCGCGCGAAGGCGGGGTACATTCTCGATGATACCCCGCAGACCGTCAAGGTCAAATCCAACGAAGTCACCACGCTTGAATTTAGGAATCAGCCCAAGGGCAATCTCATCATCGTAAAGCAGGACTCCGTTACAAAGGAGCCGCTGGAAGGTGTCGAGTTTAAGATCACCTACGCAGATGGCTCGTATGTAGATGCCGAGGGCGGCACGCTGTCCTCCACCGGCCTGTACCGGACGGATAAGGCGGGTAAAATCACCATTTCCGGTATTTCCGGCACCGTGGTGGTCACAGAGATCAAAACGATCCCCGGTTACACCATTGATGAAAACACTCGCACGCAGACTGTTGTGGTCAATCCCAACGACACGCAGACGCTTTATTTTTACAACACGCCTGTGGGCGGGTTGCAGATCATCAAGAGCGACAAAGACAGCGGCAAGCGTATTTCTGGTGTCAAGTTCGAGATCCGCAAGATGAATGGTGAGATCATCGGCACCTACACAACGGACAGCGACGGTGTTATCTATCTCCCCGAAGCTGAAAGCGGCTGGTACACTGTGACGGAATTGGAGGCTGCGTCCGGCTACCTGCTGGATACCACGCCCCACCGTATTGAGGTCAAGGACGGTCAGACGGCCACGTTGGAGATCACCAATCATAAATCCTCGCGTATTTTGCTCCACAAGGTGGACAAGGCCACGGGCAAGGGCATTTACGGCGCAGTGTTTCTGCTTTACGACAGCAATCGCAATCCCATCGGGGAGTATGTCACCGATCAGGACGGCTACATCTACGCCGATGAGGGACTGGCCGATGGCCGCTATTATCTGCGTGAGATCAAAGCCGCCCCCGGTTATGTGCTTGATCCTGAACTGAAAACGATCTATGTCCGTTACGGCTCTACCACAGAAATCGAGTGGAGCAATACCGCGGAGTGCGGCCAGATCCAGATCATCAAGAAATCCGCAGACGATAACGCCACCAATGGCCTGCCTGCCGGGACGCTGCTGGAGGGCGCAGTGTTTGAGATCTACGACAAAGCGGGTAATGTGGTGGACACCATCAAGTCCGACCGCAACGGACGCGCCATTTCCAAGACGCTGCCGCTGTCCCGCTATACCATCCGCGAGATCAAAGCGCCTGCGAATTACTCCATCAATCCCACGGTGATGACCGCCTATCTGGAATTCAACGGACAGATCGTCACCTTTGAAGTGCAGAATACCAGCGTTTCCACCGGCGTATCCATTAAGAAAACCGGTCCTGTGCAGGCTGTCCCCGGTCAGCCGATCCGCTACGTGTTCTCACAGATCAAGAACAGCTCCAACGTTGCCCTCGACTCCTTCTATTGGCGCGATCAGCTTCCCGCGCAGGTGACGCTGAGCAAAATCGTCACCGGCAGCTACAATCAGCCGCTTTCCTACAAGGTGGTCTATAAGACCAACCTCTCCGGGGACTACCGCACTTTGGCGGACAACCTAAGTACAAGCAAGGTTTACGTATTGGACGCCCGCCCCGCTGTCCTCGGCCTTGCCGCCAATGAGCGTGTTACCGAAGTCATGTTCGTGTTCGGAAATGTAAAGGCGGGCTTTGCACAGGTAGAAACACCTTATATCTACGCCACTGCCCGCAGCGGTCTTGCCAACAACTCAGGCATTGTGAATGTGGCGGATGTGGGTGGCCTTTACAATGGGCAGTGGATTCAGGCGGTGTCCCGCTGGCTCACCACCGTCTACACCAAAACAACGGTGAAGCTGCCCAAAACGGGGTACTAAGCCTTGCGGCAGAATGACTTTCGCAGCGCTGCCCCTGTGTGGGCGGCGCTTTCCCCGTTGGTCCTCTGGCTGGCGGCAATCGCCGCCTATGCCTACGAGGACGGTATGAACCTCTTTCTATGGATGGGGCGTTTCAGCCAAGTGCTGGAGCGCCCCTTTACCATCGGCTGGACGCCCTACACGCTGAAATATATGTTGGTGGGCCTGCTGCTCTACGGCTGCGGCATTGCGCTTTACTACTCCAGCCGGGAGAACCGGCGACCGGGCGAGGAATACGGCAGCGCCAAGTGGGGCAGTCCCAAGGAACTGAACCGGAAGTATATGGATCACCGGCATAAGGACGCCAATATCATTTTGACCCAGCGCGTCCGGTTGGGTATGGACGGCTATATCTCCCAGCGCAACATGAATGTTCTGGTAGTGGGTGGTTCCGGCTCCGGCAAGACAAGGTTTTTCTGTAAGCCTAATATTTACAGTGCAAATTGCTCCTACCTTATCACAGATCCCAAGGGCGAGCTGCTGCGCGCGGCAGGCGCTTTGTTGGCAGCGCAGGGCTACGAAGTCCGGGTGTTCAACCTGATCGACCCCAGCCAGTCCGACGGATACAACCCCTTTTCGTATATTCACAGTGAAAAAGATGTGCTGACCCTCATTGATAACCTCATCAAAAATACCACACCCCGCAACGCTTCCAGCAACGATCCCTTCTGGGAGAAGGCGGAGATCGCGCTGGACTCAGCCCTTATGCTCTACCTCGTCAGCGAAGCGCCCCCGGAGGAACAGAATTTTGAAATGCTGATCTACATGATGAACTTTGCCGAGGTGCGGGAGGAGGACGATCAATACCGCAGCCCGCTGGATATGCTCTTTCGGGCATTGGAAGAAGAACAGCCCAACCATGTGGCGGTGAAGCAATATAAGGCTTTCAAGCAGGCGGCGGGCAAGACTGCAAAATCCATTTTGGTAAGCGCCGCCGTGCGGCTGGCCACCTTCAATATCCCGCAGTATGCCAGAATGACAATGGTGGATGAGATGGACTTTGGCAGTTTGGGCGAGAAGAAAAAAGCCATCTTCTGTGTGATTCCTGTTGATGACAGCAGCATGAACTACCTTGTGGGAATGCTCTACACCCAATGCTTTCAGGCGCTTTACCGCAGGGCGGACGAGAAACACAACGGACGGTTGCCTGTGCCGGTGCGTGTCATTCAGGACGAATGGGCAAATGTGGCCCAGCCGGAGAGCTATCCGAAGATCCTTGCCACCTGCCGCAGCTACAATATTGGGCTGAACATCATCGTGCAGAACATTCAGCAGATCAAGGCGCTGTACGAAAAGGAATGGGAGAGCATCATCGGCAACTGCGACACGCTGCTGTTCCTCGGCGGCGGCAACGAACCGACCTCGTTGGAGTTTATTGTGAAGCTGCTGGGCAAGGAGACCATCGCCACCCGCACACGGGGGCAGACGAAGGGTCGCAGCGGCTCCAGCTCTACCAACTTCCAACAGACGGGCCGCGACCTGATGACCATTGACGAGGTACGAAAATTGGACACCCATAAAGCGATCTTGTTTATACGAGGGGAAGACCCTGTACTGGACAAAAAGTACAACATCAAGCGACACCCAAACATTAAGCTGACAACAGATGGTAAGGCAAAGCCTTATATCCACAAGCCGCAGGGCGCGCCGGATTATGCGCTGCCGGATCTGCCCTATGCGTTCAAATCACTGGACGACTATGATTTTATTGACGTGGAGGAACCTGAACATGAATTATCTGAAAAAGAAAAAGATTTCAAACCCGACAAGACTGAGTAAGGTAAAAAAATGCTATTGGACGGCGGCTGGGACTGCTGCCCTCTGCCTTTGCTGCGTCACGCCCGCGATGGCGGCGGGCGGCGATCCGCTGGACATTGTAAATAACCTTTCCGATTTTATTTTCAGCATCATCAAGGCGCTGGGCGTTATCATTCTCGGCTGGGGCATCGTGCAGGTGGGTATGTCGATCCAGTCCCACGATGCCAGCCAGAGAACGCAGGGCTTCCTCTGCCTATTTGGTGGCTTAATGATCGCCTTTGCAAAGGAAATTCTGACCGCCATCGGCGCGATCTGATGAAAAGCTGCACCCCCTGTCCAACAAGGAACAGAGGGTGCAGTTACATTCATTGTGGTGTGACTTCTCCAAACAAAATGCGGATGTAGTCCTGACGGGCGTTGATGATACGGCCAACAGAAACAACTTCCGTTTCAATGCGGTAGAGCGCGATATAGCTTTCGACCACCAGCATACGCAGGTCAGTTTCATAGCCGGTCTTTGCCCCGATGGAAACGCCCATTTCAGGAAACTGCTTGAGTTGGGAGCAGCCATCGAGGATGGCTTTTGTGATCCGGTTTGCAGCGGCAGGGTTATGAAGCTCGCTTTTGATGTACCGTTTGATCTCCTGAAGGTCGCGTAATGCTTCCGGCGTATATCTTAGCTTCATTCGGCCACCCCAAGGGTGCGGTAAGCGTCTTCTTCGGATACCCAGCCATCCTTTTCGGCGGATGCCCAGCCTTTTTGCACTTCATCCAGCAGGCGGCGCATAGCTTTGGCTTTCATATATTCCGCGTTCTCGGGCGAAGCCAGAAACGGCAGGCCCTCCATGTTTAGGGACTGTTGAATGAAGATGTTAACGGCGTCGGTAAAGGAAAGGCCCTGACGGGCATAGATGTCCTCCATACGCTGCTTGACTTCAGGATTGATCCGCATTTGAAAGGTTGCGGTTTTGGGTGCAGATGTGACATTGATCGTGTTCATAGCATTCACCTCGACCTTAGTATATACCAAAAAGAAAAAATGTCAATACAATGTCATTACAATTATGGAAGTGGTGAAATTTGGATAATAACTGGATCGTAGAAAATCTGACCAACGCCTTTGGCGTTTGGAATAGTAAAATGACGGAAATGTGGTCACTGCTGACGGAATCGCCCCAGACCTTCAAGGGCGGCACCATCTGGCAGACCATTGTGACCATCAATGGCGGAATGCAGGCCATCGGCTACGGGCTACTGGTGCTGTTCTTTGCCATCGGTATCTTTCGCAGCGCTTCCGGCTTTCGGGACTTTCAAAGGCCGGAGCATTTGCTGCGGCACTTTATCTACTTTGTGCTGGCAAAGCTGGGTATCACCTACGGTATGGACTTGCTGGTGAATATATTTGATGTGTGCAACGGCATTGTGGCAACGGCGGCGGGCAGCATCGGCGGCTTGACCGGCGCATCCGTGGCGCTGCCCCAGGAAATCGCAGACGCCATTGGTGATGTTGGCTTTTTGGCGAGTATCCCGCTTTGGCTGGTGACGCTGCTGGGAAGCCTGATGATCACAGTGCTGGCGTTCATTATGATCCTCACCGTTTATGGGCGCTTTTTTAAGATTTATATGTATGCCGCACTGTCCCCGGTGGCACTGGCATCCTTTGCCGGAGAGGGGACTTCCCATTTCGGCAAGGCGTTCCTTCGGAGCTATGTGGGCGTGTGCATGGAAGGGGCGGTAATCGTTCTGGCCTGCATCATCTTTTCGGCTTTTTCCTCCAGCGGTACGCCGGTGGTGGATAGCAGTGCGTCCGTGGTGACGCAGGTGTGGAGCTATTTGGGCGAGGTTGTGTTCAATCTGCTGGTGCCTGTCTCTTATACACATCTCCGAGCCCACGAG
>ENA-OYXW01000650-OYXW01000650.1-human-gut-metagenome-genome-assembly--contig:-NODE-650-length-10100-cov-3.313589_pt1 | contig 10100 bp, 9 predicted proteins | sample MGYA00243977_ERZ653436 | MGnify/ENA primary metagenome ERZ653436 (study PRJEB26926, sample SAMN06165001) | human gut metagenome | biome: ENVO:00009003; feature: ENVO:2100002; material: ENVO:00002003...
GACCAGTACAGGCTCTTTATCGCCAGATACAGAAACGGCACCATTATTTTCCGCGTCCCCTTGCCTATCTGCGCAAACTGCCCGCCGTCAAAGAAAACGTGCCCGACCGGGAGCTTCGTCCGCGTCAGGAACGCCATCGCAAGGTCTGCGCCGATGGAGGACGCCGTGACGAGCGCAAGGCTCTCAATTCCCTGCCCGCGCAGGAAGTCCTCGATCTGCCGGACCTCGTCCTCCTTACTAATGCATTTCTGTCCGGCGCAGTAGACCGTCGAGGTGGGCAGGATGCAGAAGAACTTATCCTGCATATGCTTTGCCACCGGCTCGCTGCTCTCGCCGGTCACGCCCATAGCGTGGAAGAATAGCGCGGCACATCTGAAAAATATGCTCAATACGAGATACCATGCGATCGGCGTTGGTGTTTCACAAGGCACTGTCATGGGCGAGCCCTACTGGTATTGCGTTCAGCTTTTCTTATTGGACGGCTACAATGTCACATGGGTGGATGCGCCCGCAGCAAAAGGGTGACTTCGCATAATCAGTTGACATTAACGGAAGTCCAATTACGATGAACAATTTTATAACACAACCAAGCAGACCGAGGAAACTTGGTCTGCTTATCTTTTGCGAAAAAGGAGGAAAAGACCTTGAAAAAGATGCGAACAAGACTTTTATCACTGCTGCTTGTACTGGTGACCGTTCTGAGCCTGCTGCCTACCTCGGCATTAGCGGCCTCCAGCACCGGTACCGGCATCAAACCGACCAGCAACACAAATTACTGGACGACCCGCCTGCTCCATGACGGAACGCCGTACAGCTATAAGCCGCCCATGGCAGCGGGGAAAATGCTCTACTGCATGGATCGCGGCTATGGCTATCGCTGGGGTACGGCATCGTTCCTCAACTCTTACACCTATACCTCTGCCACCGGCGCGGACGCAGACGCTGTCCTGAAAACGGCGCTGGCGCAGAGCGGCATGGGTGAGCTGGACGCCCAGCAGCTTGAAAACTTCAAGTGGATGATGACCTATATCGTGGACTATAAGGGTGACATCCCCGGCAGCCTGTTCATGGCCGCGCAGACCTATGTATGGGATCACCAGTCTTTCAAGGGCGAAGGCGATGGTGACATCGATGGCGGCGGCTACGCCAACGCTGATACCTATGAAATGTACTTGGGCTACACCGACTGGATGTTGAAAGAAAAAGCCAAGGAGGATGCGGAATTCCAGAAGCAGATTGAGGAGTACGCCGCCAAAGGCATCATTGCGTCTGTCGTTGAGGATGAAGCCGCAAAATGGGCGGTGTGGGCAAAGTCCAGCGTCAAGGGACGCCAGAGCTTCTTCAATTACTATGCGCCCCGCAAACTGGTGGTGAATGATGCTCCCGTGCCGGATAAGCCCACGCCTCCTGCCGGCGATGCGGACATTACCTTGCGAAAGGTGGCTGCTGGAACGACCCGCGGGCTGGACGGTGCAAAATTCAACATCTACCGTGACGGTCAGATCGTCGGCAGCGATGTGACCAAAAACGGCGGCATTATCGAAGTCAATAACGTGACGAAAGGCTTATGGTCTTTTGTAGAAGTGGAAGCTCCGGCAGGCTACTGCGCAGATTCCACCCCACTCAGCGTCTATGTGGACACCACGGATGGAGACAAGCAGTATACCGTTACCGCTACGAACTATGAACTGCCCAGCATGAAGATCATCAAGACCGATGCGCAGACCGGCACACCGATCCCCGGTACGGTGCTGTCCATTAAATCCGTGACCGGCAGCTATTCTACCTCCGTCACCACCGGCTCGGACGGTTCGGCAACCCTTTCAGACATCCCCGCTGATGTGTATGTCGTCCGGGAGGAATCCGTGCCGGAGCCTTATGTAGTGTCTCACACCGAGCAGACCGTAGCGCTGCGCCCCGGCAAGACCTCCGAAGTCATCTTCGTTGACTATGAAAAGCCGGGACTCGAAATTTTGAAGAAAAACATTGCCACCGGAGAGCCTATCGAGGGCGTGACCTATCTCATTGAGCAGATCGACGGCAGCTACTCCACCAGCGCCACGACGGACAGCGCGGGGCGCATCTTCCTCGATTCCATCCCCGTGGGCAGCTATCGCATCACGGAGAAAAATGTGCCTTCCAATGTCATTCTCTCTGAGATCCCGCAGGAGGTACATCTGGAAGCAGGCTGCACCAGAACGGTGACCTTCTTCAACGCGGTCAAACCCTCCCTGACGATCCTGAAGCGAAACAGCGTCACCGGTGATCCTCTCTCCAATGCCAAATTCCATATCTATTATGGCTCGGATAATACCACCACCGGCGAGATCAACGACCTCGGTGTGTTCACAACGGCCTCCGACGGTAAAATCACCATCACCGATGTAAACCGTGGCTGGTACAAACTGGTAGAGGAGTCCGCTCCAAAGGGCTTCGGCATTCAGGGCAGCGGGGTCACCGAGTTCTATCTGGAAGCCAATACCTCTAAGACCGTGACCGTGGACAATGTTCCTCACAGTGCCCTTGTTGTGTATAAGTACGATGCAAAGACCGGAAAAGGACTGGAGGGCTGCCGATTTGAACTGAGATATTTAGGCGGCGGCACTTCCGGTACTGGCGGTACAGTCATCGGGACCTATCTGACCGGACCCAACGGATCGTTCACCGTGACAAACCTCGAAAAAGGCACTTATATCTGCCAGGAGATTGAGAGCGACGGAAATCACATCATCGACCGCGAACCCCAGACGGTGTGGATCTCCGGCGAGGATCAGGATGTGGTGACGCTCCGCTTCGGCAATGCTCCTCTGGGATCGCTCTTAATTACCAAACTGAGCGACGACAGCAAGCACGAACCGCTCTCCGGCGTAGAGTTCCTTTTGACCGACAGCAGCGGCCATTATCTCGGCAATGACAACGGCCGCTTCACCACCAATGCCGCGGGCGAAATTCTGGTGGATGGTCTGGAACCCGGCATGACGGTCATTGCCCGTGAAGTCAGAGCAAAAACGGGCTACCTGTTGGATGACAGCCCCCAGCACGCGCTCATCAAGAGCGGCGAAACGGCGCATTTGCAGTTTCTGAACCAGCCTGCCGGAAATCTCATCATCCGCAAGGTCAGCTCCGGCCCCAACGGGGAGCCGCTGGAGGGCGTAGAGTTTAAGATCACCTACGCGGATGGCAGCTTCGTTCCCGACGCCAACGGCGAACTGTCCAGCAACGGCATTTATTACACCAATAAATCTGGTGAGATCCGCATCTCCGGCGTCGTCGGCACCGTGGTAGCAACGGAAACCAAGACGATTCCGGGCTTCACCATTGATGAAGCGACCCGCACACAGACGGTGGTCGTCAACCCCAACGACACGCAGACGCTGACCTTTTACAACAAACCCACTACAACATTGATTCTCCAGAAATACATTTCCGGCACGAAAAATGAACCGCTTGCCGGGGTACAGTTCCTTGTGACGGACTCCTCCGGTGCGGTAGTCGGCCCCAACAACGGCTACTATACCACCGACGCTGCAGGCCAGATCGTCATTGAGGGTCTGACCGACGGCATGACTGTTACCGTAAAAGAGGTCAAATCTGTGGATGGATTCGTGTTGGACGGGACACCGCAGAGCATTAAGATCGACCAGAACCAGTCTCCCCAGCGCATGACTTTCTGGAATGAGCGACAGGGCGCGCTGATTATCAACAAGCTGTCCTCTCTGGACCGCAAGACGTCGCTGGAGGGCGTTACCTTCAAAATCACTACGGCTACCGGCGAGTTCGTCCCCGACGAAAACGGAAAAATCAGCTCCAACGGTCTGTACTATACCGACGAAAACGGGCAGATCATTCTCAAGGGCGTCACCGGCACACTGGTGGTGACAGAGGAAAAATCTGTCCCCGGTTACACCATCGACAAAAATACCCGCACACAGACCGTGGTGGTCAACCCCAATGACACGCAGTCCCTCTATTTTTATAATGCTCCCATCGGTGGGCTGGAACTGGTGAAAGTGAATGCGGCGGACAAAACCCAGCGCATCCCCAACACCACCTTCGAGATCCGCCGTGTCAGCGATGGCGGTCTGGTGGACACCGTCACCACCGGAACGGACGGCCGCGTGTATGTGCCGCTGGAAAGCGGCAGCTACTATGCCGTGGAAACGGAGGCAGGCAAGGGCTTCCAGCTGGACAATACCCCCATCTATTTTGCCGTGGAGGATGGTAAAACCACAACCAAAACGGTGACCAACAAAGCTATCTCCGGTATCCTGATCCACAAGGTCGATTCGGCCACCGGCGAGGGCATCTACGGCGTTTCCTTCATTCTCTACGACAGCGGCAACAATCCCATTGCGCAGGAGACAAGCGATGACCGAGGTTATGTCCGTTTTGAAAATCTGACAGCTGGACGCTACTATCTGCGTGAATTGGAAAATGAGGGATATATTCCCGACACGCAGAAAAAGACCGTGTATGTAAAGTCCGGCGAAACCACAGAAATCGAGTGGAAGAATACGCCCATCACCGGTCAGATCCAGATCGTCAAGACCTCGGCGGACTATAATTCCATGAACGGCTGGCCCGCCGGAACGCCGATCCCCAACACCGTCTTTGAAGTTTACAATGCCCGCACCAACCGTCTGGTGGATACCATCAAGACGGATAAAAACGGCTTGGCGGTCAGTAAGCTCCTGCCTTTGGCGCGGTACAAAATCGTAGAATCCAAGGCGGCGGAGTTTTACGGGCTGGATAAGACACCCATTGAAGTGGAGATCGAACACGCCGGTCAGATCGTCAAGGCAGCCATGACCAATAAGAGCCTGTACACGAATGTGTCGATCAAGAAAACCGGCTACGTGGAGGTCATGCCGGGGCAGCTTGTCCGCTACAACTTCACCGGTATTGCCAACAATTCCACCACGGCGCTGGAGTCGTTCTACTGGCGCGATACCCTGCCCGTCAAGGCGGTGCGCCTTGAAAAGATTTACACCGGCACATGGAATACCCCTGGAAATTATAAGATCGTGTACAAAACCAATCTCAGCGGCGATACCTGGCGCACGCTGGCGGATAATCTGAGTACATCCAAAAACTATGTCTTGGATGCCTCTCCTGCGGCGCTGGGACTTGCTTCCAATGAGTATGTGACGGAGTTCATGGCGGCGTTCGGCATCGTACCTTCAAACTTCCGTCAGGTAGAGGCGCCCCGCGTAGATTGCAAGGTGCTTTCAAAGCTCACCGGTGGTACGCAGTTCGTCAACACGTCGGATGCGGGCGGCGTCTACAACGGGCAGTGGATCATGGCGACCTCCCGCTGGGTCACCCGTGTCTATGCCCCCAGCAAGCCCCTGCCTCGCACCGGTTATTAAGGACTAACAACGGATGCCGCTCCGCAAGGGGCGGCATCCCCATTTTAAGGAGGTTGAGATTTCTTGAAATACAGAAAAATGATTATTCTGACATTGACGCTTCTGCTTCTGACCACCCTCTGCTGCACCTCGGCACTCGCTGCAGGCGGGGATGTCGCGGGAGCGGTAGAGCAGACATGGACGGAGGCGGCCAAGCAGATCAAGAGCGTGGTGGAGAAGGTGGTGTTCCCTGCATTGGATATGATCCTCGCCATCGCATTCTTTGTGAAACTTGGCGGCGCGTACTTTGATTATCGCCAGAGAGGACAGTTTGAGTGGACCGGCCCCGCCATCCTCTTTGCCTGCCTGATTTTCAGCCTGGTCGCGCCGAAATACATCTGGAACATCATCGGGATCTGAGCCAAGAAGAGAGAACAATTAAAAGCCGGATCAGGACCCTCCTGCTGGATATAACCGATGAGGCAATGGTTGCATGGATAGTGTATGTGGATGAAGTAGGCAGACATGGTTGCTTCACAAAGATACCCTTGCGTTAAAAGCACAATTCTGCTATAAATACCATTTGAGAGATAGGTACCAGAGAATCTTAATGAGAATGGAGGAATTGTTCTGTGTCTACCAAGAATACTATGAAGCATAATGCCGTCATTACAACGATGCTTTTGCTTGTATTATTTACGTTTTCCGCTTGTGCATCTGTAACTCCTGATGACCAAACATCAAAGGATTCCAATATTACGGAAAACGGTGTATCAACGGGCCATTCAGACTATGATAATACAAGCACGCCTGAGTTTTTCAATGACCTTGGGAAAACGCTTGATGAATTGAAAAACGAGCATCCGGAAGGCAACGTGATTGTAAGGCCGGATGGATTTCCAGACAGTGCTGCTATATGCTTTGGAGCCTCAGAGTCGGAATATCTTTACTGCTTTTTCGGCGCACAGAGTGGCGATGCTGAAAAGGCTATGAACGAATATGAAGACCAGCTGGAATGTTCCGGTTTTGTCACCACCGCATGCATACTCTTTCCGGACATGGAAGATGAAATGTCCTTTGAAGATTTCTTCTCCTTGATTGGCGTTGACGATTATGAGTATTTAGGAGAAGATACGACTGCAGCAGGTTGGTTAAGATTCATGTATAACGGTATGGAGGTCATGGTGAATACAAACGAGGCTGCTTCTGGTGGTGGATGGAATTTCACAGGAGCGGAAATTGTGAAGCATAATGCTCCCGTGTCAATCGTGGACACGGAAATATTCAATACCAATCAGGACTTAGCGGATGCGGTCATGTTCGATTGATCTACATTATAATGGTCTAAAGCAAAATATTCTATAAGGAAAGCCGTCGCCCCGCCTGGGCGGCGGCTTTCTGCATTTCTGGAGGTGAGTGAAGATATTTATTGGGGACTTTGTTGCCGCGACAGTCCTGGATTAGGAAGTAGGCAGATGGTGTCACCCCGTATTTAGCAAGGAGCCTCATAAAAAGCTTGCATAAAAAGCGTCATCTTGATATAATACTATCAAGAAATTGATAAGGAGGGCTTTCTATGCAAATCAGACCATCCTCTGCTCTGCGGAATGAGTACACTCAAATTTCTGAGTTGGCAAAAGCATCCGGTGAGCCGATCTTCATTACAAACAAAGGTGAGGATGACGGTGTTTATATGAGCATGGCCGCATACGAGGAGCGGGAAAAAATGTTCCGCCACCGCGACAAGATCTATGCCGCGGAGATCAGCAGACTGAGCGGAGAGCCTGTCTGCACACCGGAGGAACTGGATGAAAGAATGGAGGAGTTGTTCCGTGCCTACGAAAAGTAAGCTGGTCTATCTTCCTTCCGCTCAACATGACTTTGAGGAGATCGTAAAGTATCATATTACGGAGGCGGGGACTCCCTATGCGCGGAAAATCTACGGTACAATGAAAACGGCCATAAACCGTCTGCGAGATTTCCCGCTGATGGGCCAGACACATCCGGACCCGATCCTCGCCGCAAACGGATACCGAAAACTGGTTTTGACAAAAACCTATGTGGCGGTCTACAAAGTGATCGGCGACACCGTCTATATTTACGCCATTGTCAATGGCACGACAGACTATCCCCGCCTTTTGAAGTAATCACCGCTTTGGGATGAAGAATATGTCGACAAAAAACGAATATTTGGCAAAGACGGAATCCTTGCAAAAAGAATTGGAGCCGATGTGCCGGGTTATCACGGAAACTGTCAAAGCCGAGGCGATTTATCTCTTTGGCTCTCGTGCTTATGGTATACCAACCGATGATAGTGACTACGATTTGTGCGTCATTATCCCGGAAAACTCCATGCGTCCGACAGACGCGATCAAGGCGATCCGCCGTGCGCTCCTGCCGCTGCAAACCATGTCTTTGGATATACTCGTATACCGTGCCGATACATTCTTCCGCCGCGCGCAAGGCGTGACCATGGAACGTAAAATCAAGCGGGATGGTATCCCCCTATACGAGAGCTTTTCCCACAAATCATAATACCAATTATCGCGACAAGGCCGTCGCCCGAAAGGGCGGCGGCCTTGTCGCGTCTCCGGAGGTGAATGAACAATATTTATTTGGGATTTTGTCGCCGCGACAGTCCTGGATCAGCTCATGGACTGGGTCTATGGGCAGGCCATAGGCTTTCTCGGCAACTTCTTTGCCCTCATGGGCAATATGGGCGTGGAGCTGTTCGAGCTGGAATGGGTCAGCGCCATCATTCTCTTTTTCTCCCGCCTTGCGTGGGCGTTGTTTTCCGTCAGCGTGGTAGTCTGCGCCTTTGAGTGCGGCATTGAATACTCCACCGGCAGGGGCAATCTCCAGCAGTGCGGGATGAACATCATCAAGGGCTTTCTGGCGGTGAGCCTGTTCACCGTCGTCCCCGTCCGGCTCTATGCTTTGTCGGTGTCGCTGCAGGGAACCTTTTCTGCGGGACTCACCGGCTACGGACGGAGCATTGGTGAGGTGGGACAGGACATCATTACGGAGCTCAAGGAGATCCAGACCCTGTCGGATGTGGTGAACAGCTCCCACTTCGGCCTTGGCATCATCACCAGCCCCATCATGCTTCTCTTTTGCGTGATCCTCATGGGCTACGCGGTCATCAAGGTGTTTTTCGCCAACCTCAAACGCGGGGGCATTTTGCTGATTCAAATTGCGGTCGGCTCCCTCTATATGTTCAGCGTCCCACGGGGCTATTTGGACGGCTTTATGAGCTGGATGCGGCAGGTCATCGGCTTGTGCCTGACCGCCTTTCTCCAGTCCACCATCCTCGTTGCGGGACTTATGGTGTTCAAGGATCACGCGCTGATGGGCGTGGGGCTTATGCTCTCGGCGGGAGAGGTGCCCCGCATTGCTGGCAGTTTTGGCTTGGACACCACAACAAAGGCCAATATTACGAGCGCCGTGTATACGGCGCAGTCCGCGGTGAATGTAACGAGAACCATCGCCGCGGCAATCAAATGAAAAAGGGTGATGATATGACACAGTCAACAAGAAAACTTACGATGGGGAGCCTGTTCGATGGAATCTCCGGTTTCCCTCTGGCTTCGGTGCGATGCGGCATCGAGCCGATCTGGGCCAGTGAGATTGAACCGTTCCCCATACTGGTATCAAAGATCCGTTTCCCCCGCATGGAGCAGATGGGAGACATTACAAAGCTGAATGGCGCGTATCTGCCGCCTGTGGATATTATCTGCGGAGGCAGCCCGTGCCAGGACTCAGCGTGGCCGGAATGCGCGCCGGATTGAACGGTGCGCGTTCCGGCCTCTTTATGGAACAAATACGAATCATTCAGGAGATGCGAGATGCAGACAGAAAATCTGGAAGGACAGGAGTCCATATTCGACCGAGATTCGGGATCTGGGAAAATGTCGTCGGTGCTCTCTCAAGTGGGCGGGACGCTGAAACGGGTCAAAAAAAGCCTGGGGCGGATTTTCAAAAAGTCCTCGAAGCGTTCCTCCAAGTTGAAGAACCATACCTTCATGTTGTTAGACCTGAGACCGGGCGCTGGGAATATGCTGGGGGCATATTGGGAGTACGATCCTCCATGGCTTGGATCGTTTGGGATGCTCAACACTTCGGAGTGCCCCAAAGACGCCGTCGAGTGTTCCTTGTGGCAGATTTTGCAGGCTACAGCGCCATCCCGATACTCGCTATCCCAGACAGCGTGCCTGGGTATCCTGCGCCGCGCAGCCTGCCGCGGCAAATCGCTGCCACCCTTATTGGAAGTAGCTTTGCGTATGCAGGCAGGGCTTGACCCGCCCGCGCCCATATCCGGCGAAGCGAAAGCCTACCATATCAATCAGCGCAATGAAGGCATTGACCTGGACGGTGTGTCCGGTGCATTGATGGCAACGCAGAACCTCCAAATGCAGACCTTTATCACAAATCCAAGCAGCAGTCAGAATGGTCCGCAAACGCAGATCGCATTCGCCGCCAACCAGCGGGACGAGGTGCGGGATCTGTGCGATGTGGCGGGTGCGCTGGGCGCACAACCGGGGATGAAGCAGCAGACCTTTGTCGCTGGATTTTCTGCTGGAGCTGGCGCGAGCGCCGGGACCATTGGATATCAGGAAGGCGTATCGCCTACCCTGAAAGGCAGCCCCAGCGGGAACTGTATGCCCAGCATCCTCTGTATCAATGATCAGGGCGGGCAGATCATGGAGTGCAGCGAAAATGTCACCGGAACCCTCCGGGCACAGGAGCATGGAC
>ENA-OYXW01000659-OYXW01000659.1-human-gut-metagenome-genome-assembly--contig:-NODE-659-length-10014-cov-4.071292_pt1 | contig 10014 bp, 11 predicted proteins | sample MGYA00243977_ERZ653436 | MGnify/ENA primary metagenome ERZ653436 (study PRJEB26926, sample SAMN06165001) | human gut metagenome | biome: ENVO:00009003; feature: ENVO:2100002; material: ENVO:00002003...
TGTATAAGAGACAGGTACACACCTGCTCAGAAGATCCTGATCGGCCGTACTGCACAGATTGCCCGCCTGATCCGCGCACTCTCGGAAGTCCGTTTCCTGACAGACGGCGCAGACCTTCGTCCGGAAATCCGCGAGGCTCTGGAAGCATCCGAAGAACTCCTTGATGAACTCGGCGCTTAGTCAGTAATAGGAAAGCAGCGGCAGGACCGCTGCTTTTTCCATGCCATAAAAGGTACTAATTCTTGCCTGTTTATAGTACAATAGCAGAGGTGAAACGGATATCTCTGCCAGAGGAGGATACCTATGAGAAAATTCAGGACTTGCCTGATGACGCTGGGCTTCTGCCTGGCCGTGTGCAGTTTTTCCGAGGCAGCTGCGAGCGACCCTTACTACCTGAACGGGGATAAGAACTATCCCATGATCCAGAATACAGGCGGCATTTACAATGACGGCACCACGGGACTTTTCCTGGATCTGTCCACCGTGACGATCGAGGATGTCTTCGAGGACGGCCTTGCAGCCAGGGTCAAGCTCATGAATCTTGTCTCCAATAAGGAAACAGGGGAGGCATGGGTTCATGTCCGTTTTGACGTAGATGGCAGGGTATGGGCACAGAGAACGGATGGGAAATGGAGCGAAGTTTCCAAAAATTTCGACGATCCTGCTGCGCTTGCCGTCATGTTTGTCCGTGAAGAAATGGGCGACGATGCGAGAAGGAGCGTCCTTACATCACAGATTTCTAAAATCATGGCATCCAAGAAGGAGGCGCTGGGGAAAACAGCACCTTCTGATGATGCAAAGCTTCCTGCCGCTGACGGCGGCGTCAAGCGAAAGGGAGAAGTCGTAAAATCATCTTCCACTGACGTTTCCCAAAAGAATACGCCTGCTGCAGAAGATTCCGCTAAGGAACCTTCAAAGAAGGAAGGCAGTGCTGGAAAGAACGAAAAGCCTTCGGAAAATCCAGATGCAGCAAAGAAACAAGACGATATTTCCGACGTCAAGGTGACCATCACCGAAGCGCCGAAAGTCGAAATCGTCAAGACACCGCCTGTACAGGTGGACATCACACCCGCTCCACCTTCCCCGAACGGGAATTAAGAGAAGGACGAACGATAATCGATAAGAAAGAGGAGTATCATGGCAAAGAACTACTATGAATTACATGTGGCAGGCTGCACAAGACAGCTTCCAATCCTTCCAGTCAGCGACACATTGTCGATTGCAGGCTTCGTTATCCTCGGGGATACGGAGATCGTTACCAGGGCATCCGAAGAACTAGCTGCCAGGGTTCCGAAAGACACAGATATCATAATGACCGCTGAAACGAAGGGCATTCCCCTTGCAGCTGAACTGGCGCGTGTCCTTGGCATGAAGCGCTACATCGTTGCAAGAAAGTCTGTCAAAGCGTATATGCAGAACCCGATCTGGGTGGAAGATGAATCCATCACGACGAAGGGCAAGCAGCGCCTTTACCTCATGGACACGGATGTGGAAATGCTCCACGGCAAAAACGTCCTCCTTCTTGATGATGTCATCAGCACAGGCGGATCCATGAAAGCCATGAAGGCCCTTGCTGAAAAAGCAGGCGCTCATGTCATTGGCGAAGCTGCCATCCTTGCAGAAGGAAATGCAGCAAAGAGAGACGACATCATTTTCCTTGAAAAACTCCCTCTTTTTGAACACGAATAATTCTTTTAACATCCGGGAAGCGGTGAATCTGCTTCCCGGATGTGATATAATAAACGATACGAATTGTATCTTTTGACTGATTAGGTTCCCATAGGAGGAAACAGATGAAGCATCAGGAAATAGTCATCATTGTTGACTTCGGCGGACAGTATGCCCAGCTCATTGCGCGCCGTGTGCGCGAATGCGGCGTATACTGCGAAATCCTGCCGTACAACAAGCCAGCCAGTGAGATTCTGGTCCCCAACCTGAAAGGGATTATTTTCTCCGGCGGCCCGTCCAGCGTCAATGCGGAAAATGCACCGCAGATTGATCCGGACGTTTTTAAGGCAGGCGTGCCGATTTTAGGCATCTGCTACGGCATGCAGCTCATGGCAAAGACCCTGGGCGGCGAAGTCGTAAAGCCAGAAGCGCATGAATACGGCCATACTGAATTCTTCCGTGACGGCAGCTCCGCACTCTTTGAAGGCGTTTCTGAAAAGACAGCCGTATGGATGAGCCACGGCGACTCCGTTACAGACATGCCTGCAGGCTTTGGCCTGACCGGTCATACAGCCCTGACACCGACCGCAGCTATGGCAGATGAAGCAAGACGCTTCTTCGGCGTACAGTTCCATCCGGAAGTTGTTCATACTCCGGAAGGCAACACCATGCTGAAGAACTTCCTCTTCAAGATCTGCGAATGTGAAGGCGGATGGTCCATGGGCAACTACATCAATATTGCTGTAGAAAGCATCCGTGAAAAAGTAGGAAATCACAACGTCATCTGCGCACTGTCCGGCGGCGTTGATTCCTCCGTCGCGGCGGCGCTGATTTATAAGGCCATCGGCGACCGCCTGACCTGCGTCTACGTTGACCACGGCTTCATGCGCAAAGGCGAAACCGAGCAGGTTGTGGACGTCTTCACGCACACTTTCCCCGTGCGTCTGATTGCGTCCGACGCCAGCAAAATCTTCTATGAGGATTTGAAGGGCGTTTCCGACCCCGAAACGAAGCGCAAGATTATCGGCCGTGACTTCCTGAAAGTATTCAAGGCGGAATCCGAAAAGCTTGGCAAGCTGGACTACTTCGCGCAGGGAACGATTTACCCGGACGTTATCGAGAGTGGTCAGGCGACGGGCGCGGCGGTCATCAAGAGCCACCACAATGTCGGCGGACTGCCCGACCACATCGATTTCGATGAGCTCATCGAGCCCCTGCGCGACCTGTTTAAAGACGAGGTCCGCAAGGTCGGACTCGAGCTCGGCATCCCCGAGGATCTTGTCTGGCGTCAGCCGTTCCCGGGTCCCGGACTTGCCGTGCGTATCCTCGGCGACATCACCGAGGAGAAGCTCAATATTCTCAAGGATGCGGACGCTATCTTCCGCGAGGAAGTCAAAATCGCCGGCATCGACCGCGACATCAACCAGTATTTCGCGGTGCTCACCAACGTCCACAGCGTCGGCGTTATGGGCGACGCGAGAACCTACGACAGCCTTATCGCGCTGCGCGCAGTGACCACAGACGACTTCATGACCGCAGACTGGGCGCGCATCCCGTTTGATGTGCTCGCAAAGGTCTCAAACCGCATCACCAACGAGGTCAAGGGAGTCAACCGCGTAGTCTACGATGTCACTACAAAGCCCCCGGCAACGGTGGAATGGGAATAAAATTCACAAGGAGAACAAACTATGAGCAGTAATGTACGTCCCGAATCCATGGAACGCATCACTACCCCCGAGCTTGCGAACAAGTTCATCGAAGAGCAGGTCGCTGCCGTACGCGAGCAGGTCAGCGGCAAGAGAGTCCTGCTGGCTTTGTCCGGCGGCGTTGACTAGTCCGTAGTCGCGGCGCTGCTTATCCGCGCGATAGGCAAGCAGCTGGTCTGCGTCCATGTCAACCACGGACTCATGCGCAAGGGCGAGAGCGAGCAGGTCATCGAGGTTTTCAGAAATCAGATGGACGCGAACCTCGTCTATATCGACGCGACCGACCGCTTCCTCGATCTCCTTGCCGGAGTCAGCGACCCCGAGAAGAAGAGAAAGATAATCGGCGGCGAGTTCATCAAGGTCTTTGACGAAGAGGCGTCGAAGCTTGAGGGCATCGAGTTCCTTGCACAGGGAACGATATATCCCGACATCCTCGAATCCCATGGCGTAAAGGCTCACCACAATGTCGGCGGCCTGCCGGAGGACATGAAAATGGAGCTTGTCGAGCCCGTAAAGCTGCTCTTCAAAGATGAAGTCCGTGTTGTCGGTGAGGCTCTCGGTCTGCCGCACAGCATGGTATACCGCCAGCCGTTCCCGGGTCCCGGACTCGGAGTACGCTGCCTCGGCGCGATAACGAGAGACCGCCTGAACGCCCTGAGAGAGGCCGACGCTATCCTCAGAGAGGAGTTCGACAAGAACGGCCTTGCCGGCAAGGTCTGGCAGTATTTCATCGCCGTGCCCGACTTCAAGAGCGTCGGCGTGCGCGACGGCAAGCGTTATGAGGGCTGGCCGGCAATCATCCGCGCGGTGAACACCACCGACGCCATGACCGCCACCATCGAGGAGATCCCCTACGCCCTCCTGCACCATATCACCGACCGCATCACCCATGAGGTCGAAGGTATCAACCGTGTCGTAATGGATCTCACCCCCAAGCCGATCGGCACGATTGAGTGGGAATAATACCCGAAAGGCCAAAAAGCCTTGAAAATGCTGGACTTTTGCGTTACGGAATTGCCCCGTGACAACAAAATGACAACATTTTAGATTATCCAAGAATAAAGAGCTATCTGATTTCTGTTAGTGAAGTCAGATAGCTCTTTTTGTTTTGTCTGAATTTAATCGTTCTTCAGCCTGTCTTTGAAAGCCTCCACCATCGCATCGCTGAGCTGCTGGGACGGGACTTTCACATAGCCGGAGGTTTCGTCATATTTCGGGTAGTTATAACGCCACTTGTCATAGTCCTCACGGCTAATATCCCCATTGCGGAGCTTTTCTGCCTGCTGTGCCCACGCAGTGAGCATTTCGGAAAGCTCGGCGGCATCCTTCCCCTTCCGAGGGTCAACACGCAGGGAAACACCGTTTTCGCCGGTTTCCACCGTCAGGCCGTAGCGATCCTCCAAGGTAAACAGCGTGTGCATCAAGCCAAGATAGCTGTCAATGTCCGGCACGGACAGTGCCAGCGGTGAGACACCCAGCGCACCGGCAAGGCTCTCCGCCAGCTCCGCCTTGGGCGTTCTGCTGCCGGATTCATACTGCGCCATACGGATGTCGGCAGTCTTTTCAGGAAAGCCGACCACCTGTCCCAAGTATTTTTGCGTCATTCCCCGCAAATTGCGGAAAAACCGAATTCTCTCACCGATTGCCATAGCGATTACGCTCCTCGTTTTTGTTCTGTGCAATCAGTATAGCATATAGATTTAGGTTATGTCAAGATAGCAAAAGCAAAAAAGCTAAATATTTTTCCGCAAGCCTATTGACAATAGCAAATTCGCTTAGTATAATGGCTATAGCAAATAGCGTTAGGTTGTTTGTAAACAACTGAATATCCGTCGTGCGTCACGGTAATGGCGCAACCGCTCGGGCAAATCGGAATGCGGCCAGAAAGTTCTCCGACAATAAATAAAAAACTATATGCAAATGAAGGGGGTGATGAAATGGAAAACACAAGCTTTATGAGAGTCGAGGAAGTAGCACAGGAACTGGGCGTTTCCAAATCCTACGCCTACAAGATCGTCCAGAGGTTAAATGCCGAACTGAAAGAAAAAGGCATTTTGACCATTTCGGGGCGAGTGAACAGAAAGTATTTTATGGAGCGCACCTGTTACGGTGCAGAAAGAAAGGAGTAATCGCATTGGCAGTTTATAAGGAGCCGAAAACAAACACTTGGCGTGTCATTTATCGGTACACAGATTGGAACGGAGAACGAAAGCAATCCCAGAAGCGTGGCTTTCCGACAAAACGAGAGGCACAAAGCTGGGAGCGGGAGCAACTTAACAAATTGGTTTCCGATTTGGATATGACCTTCCGAAGCTTTGTGGAGCATTATGAGGAAGATCGGCGCAGCCGCATCAAGGACAGCACCTGGGAGAGCAAGGAGCACATCATCCGTACCAAGCTGCTCCCCTATTTTGGAAAGCTCAAAATGAGCAGCATCACCCCGCAACAGATCGTTCGGTGGCAGAATGGGTTAATCAACTATCGTGACAAGGATGGGGCTCCCTATTCACCGGTGTATCTTAAAAGCATCCAGAACCAGATCAGCGCCATTTTCAATCACGCCGTCAGATACTACAACCTGAAGGAAAATCCCTGCAAGAAAGCCGGGAGTATGGGCAAGAAGAAAAATCGTGAAATGGCTTTCTGGACCAAGGAGGAGTATCTGCAATTCATTGAAGCAATGATGGACAAGCCGCTGTCTTTTTATGCTTTTGAGATGCTTTACTGGTGCGGCATCCGTGAGGGGGAGCTACTGGCGCTGACCCCGGCGGATTTTGACTTTGATAAACACACAGTCTCGATCAGCAAGACATTTCAGCACACCGGCGGGAAAGACATCATCACGCCGCCCAAAACGGAAAAGAGCAATCGCACAATTACGATGCCACGCTTTCTGGCAGATGAGATGCAGGAGTATTTGAAGATGCAGTACGACATTGGCCTGGATGACCGGATGTTCCCGGTCACGAAAAGCTATCTGTATCGGGAAATGCAGCGTGGCTGTCAGGAAACCGGCGTAAAGCGTATTCGGATCCACGATTTACGACACAGCCACATCAGTCTTTTGATCGACCAAGGCTTTTCTGCGGTTGCTATCGCCGACCGGGTCGGCCACGAAAGTATTGACATCACCTATAACTACGCACATCTGTTTCCATCAAAGCAGGCGGAAATGGCGGATAAGTTAGATATAGAAAGGGGTATTTAAGATGTCGTCAAAGAACAGAGACGAGCACAATCGCTGGCGCAATAAGACGGTTGCCTTCCGGGTATCGCCGGAGGAAGATGCTCAAATTGAACGCTATGTGCAGCTCTCCGGGCTGACCAAGCAGGACTATATCACCCGGCGGCTCACCCACAAGGATGTAGTGGTGCAGGGCAATCCCAGAGTGTTTAAGGCGCTGCGGAATCAGCTTGCGGAGGTACTTGCAGAATTGCAGCGCATTGAGACTGGCGGCGCAGTCAATGATGAGTTGCTTGACCTAATTGAAATGATCGCCGATATTCTCGGCGGGATGAAGGAGGAATCTGAATGACCAACGAAAAAGAAATGACCGCTCCCATTGTATCTGTTGGCGCAGATACGGAGCAGTCATCCCAAAACCTTACTGGCAATAGTTTAACCGATTTTGACCCAGATTTCAAGGGGTTTGATGAAATGCAGAGAGAAATTCTGCGAATGATGGATCCGTCCTATCTGAAAACCGTGTCAATGTCTGAGCTGCTAGACAATGTGTATCAGAGCAAGCCGTCCCTTGTGGACGGTCTGCTCTACCGAGGTACTTATCTTTTTGTCGGCGCTCCGAAGCTGGGAAAAAGCTTCCTGATGACCCAGCTTGCCTATCATATCAGCACCGGCACGCCGCTGTGGAATTATCCCGTCCACAAAGGTACGGTGCTGTATCTTGCACTTGAGGATGACTATCGGCGCTTGCAGGAGCGCTCTTACCGGATGTTCGGCACGGCAGAAAATGAGAGCCTGTTCTTCTCTGTTTCTGCCGGTCAGCTCGGCAGTGGCTTGGATGAACAGCTCACCAATTTTCTGCGGGAGCACCCAGACACTTCCCTTATCATCATTGACACACTTCAGAAGGTGCGTGAGGTCGGCGGGGACAACTACAGCTACGCCAACGATTACCAGATCATCACCCGGCTGAAAGCGCTGGCGGATAGCTATGGTATCTGTCTGCTTCTTGTCCATCACACCCGAAAGCAGCAGTCAGACGATAAGTTTGATATGATCTCCGGCACCAACGGGCTGTTGGGTGCAGCGGATGGAGCGTTTCTGCTCACCAAAGAAAAACGTACCGGTAATGCCGCTTGTCTTGATGTATCCGGAAGAGATCAGCCGGATCAGCGGCTGCACCTTTTCCGCAACGAGGAAACACTTGCGTGGGAGCTGGAGCGTGTGGAAACGGAGCTTTGGAAAGCGCCGCCGGATCCGCTGCTGGAACAGGTTTCAGCTTTTCTTTCTTCGGCTGGTAAGGATTGGGCGGGAACGCCCACAGAGCTTTCGGCACTTCTCGGCGTGGATATGAAGCCCAATGCCCTGACAAGGCGGCTGAATGTCAACGCCGGACGGCTGCTGAATGAGTACGGCATCCGATATGAAAGCAGCCGCAATCGGAACGAGCGCACTGTAAAGCTTGCAGCGACAGAGCAATCGTGACGATATGTGACGGTGTGACGATATTTCTATGAGCGGGTGCGGTATCAAAAATACCGTCACCATCGTCACACACCGTCACAGAAGTTTCGGCGGGGTGCAGGGTGACCTTTTCAAAGGGCAGCCCTGCTGGGGAGGCAACCGAAGTTGCCGGGGCAAAGCCCCATAGCCCCCTCGGAGAGCGCAATAGCATCTTTTGATGGCCGCAGGCTGTCAAAAGTGCTTTTGCGTTACTCTTGACAAGAGTAACAGAACCCCGGCTGCGGCCGGAGAGTGAAAGGAAGTGAGATTTTATGAAAAGAACGATCAGCGCAGAGGTAGGTAAAGGCTCTGTCAATCACAACAGCCGCAAATTTCGGGCGGAGAATGTGGATGGAAGCCGCACGCACCTAAACATTGACTACTGCAATAAGCGAATTCAGACTGTGTACCACCAACTTTTTGATGAAGCCCTGAAACGCTACAACGAGAAGCAAACCCGTGCAGACAGGCGTATTCCAAACTACTATGAGAAAATCCGCTCTGGCAATCAGGAGAAGCCCTTTCACGAGATCATCCTGCAAATCGGAAACAGGGAAGATATGAGCGCCACCGGCGAGTATGCGGAGCTGGCACGAACTGTGCTGGATGAATACTATCGAGGCTTTCAGGAGCGCAATCCAAACCTCCGGGTGTTCTCGGCGCATCTCCATATGGACGAAGCTACACCCCATATCCACATTGACTTTGTGCCATTCACCACTGGGAGCAAGCGTGGGCTTGATACCCGTGTGTCGCTGAAACAGGCGCTGGCAGCGCAGGGCTTCAAGGGCGGCACACGAGGTGCAACGGAATGGGCGCAGTGGGTGCAGTCCGAAAAGGAGCAGCTTGCCGCCGTGATGGAGCGGTATGACATTCAGTGGGAGCAGAAAGGCACCCACGAAAAGCACCTCTCCGTTCTGGATTACAAGAAGCAGGAACGGGAGAAAGAACTCGCTGCACTGGACACCACACTGGCCGAAAAGCAGGACGAGTTGGAAACGGTGCAGAATCGGATCGACAACTTCGATCAGGGTGCACAGTCTATTGAAAAGCTGGAGCAGCGAATTGAGTCGGATGCAGAGTTTCAGCTCCCCGATCCACCCACCCTGATGACCGCCAAGACCTATAAGCAGCGGTTTGTTGACCCACTCATTAAGAAATTGAAAGAGGTTATCCGAGAGGTGTTCTACCACTATTACAAGGCTCTGGACAGCTATCACCGGCTGAACACCACCAACGGGCGGCTCTACCGAGAGAATGAACATCTGACCGCAACCAACGACCGGCTCAAAGGAGAAAATGATGCCCTGCGCTCCGAACTGAAAGATTTCCGTTTCCTACGGAAAGTTCTTGGCAGTCAGCAGATCGATAACCTGATTGCACAGGCGAAAGATATAGAGCAGCAACGAAAGCAAACCCAGCGCACAAGGCGCAGAAATACAAATTATGAAAGGTAGGAACAGACAATGGCAAAGACGATTTTTGAGGAAATGGGCGGTACTTATATGCAGGTCGGGGATTATCTTCTCCCCGATCTGAAGCTGCCCCAAGAAGAACAGCAGCCCATCGGCGTGTGGGGACAGCGCCACCGGCGTTACCTGAAGGAGCATCACCGGGCAACCTATGCAGCCCTGTTCACCGGTGGAAAGCTGAACAGCTACCTTGCTGACATCGACCGGCAAGCAGAGGAAATGTTCCTTCGGTTGGTAAATCAAATGGCAAAGGCGGAAGGTGGCACAGAGCAACTCAAGGCAGACCGCCAAATGGAGTGGGTCAGAAGGATGAATAACATCCGAAACAGGGCGATGGAAATTGTGAATAGCGAACTGATTTACATCTAAGCACAGGGGCAGGGAAAATTCCCTGCCCCTACTTTTTGTCAAAAATAGTCCTCATGTTTTGGTGAGATTATCTTGTAAATCCGTTTGTTCTATGACTGTCTCTTATACACAT
>ENA-OYXW01000667-OYXW01000667.1-human-gut-metagenome-genome-assembly--contig:-NODE-667-length-9923-cov-7.454297_pt1 | contig 9923 bp, 8 predicted proteins | sample MGYA00243977_ERZ653436 | MGnify/ENA primary metagenome ERZ653436 (study PRJEB26926, sample SAMN06165001) | human gut metagenome | biome: ENVO:00009003; feature: ENVO:2100002; material: ENVO:00002003...
TGCAGTTGTTAATGCGGTCTGAAATCAGCCGGTTGATCTCGATAATGTGGTGGCAGAGCTTTGTACTCGACTTTTTGATAAAGCTGATTCCGTCGTTTGAAAGCTGCTGCATACTGGAAGCCGGGATGATCTCTGGCATTGAAAGCAGCCCTCGATACTCCATCCGCATGATGTCATTTATTTTCCGGTAGTTGCGCTCAATGGCGGTGCGGATGATACATAGATTACGAATGATACGGGCATTTTTATCCTGTTCAAGCCGGTTGTATATCTCTATCTTCGGCGGCTCGTGTTCATTTTGGAAAATACGAAGCGGGACGCCGATCAGGTAGGCGACCTTTGACACAAGCTCATAGGTGCTGTCTTTGTAGGCAATCTGCTCTCCGGCATATTCGACGCCATTCAACATGACTGAATTGCCCATGATCTACTCCTTTCGATGGAACGCGGGTTATTGAGCGTACTTTTTGAAGTTTTCAGCTTGTTCCAGAACCTCCTTGTAGACATCATCAATGGTTACGGGGGGATAGTCAAATTCATCCAGTAGCAGTATGAGGTCAACTTGCAGATTTGCCTTAATGTCATCACGGGTAGACCAGTCGGTGTATTTAGCTTTGTCATCGACAATAATCTTAATCCGCTTTGACAATTCAATCATCTTATCGTCCGGGTACTCGAACTCATACTTCTTGGCAACCGCCTTGAGAATGTCATAAAAGGCTTTTTCCTCGTAGTCAATTCCCATGCCCTTGAAGGAGTCTTTTTCCTTTTTGAGTTCTTCAAGGAGCTTCGCAAGCTGCTCCGCCACATCGTCAAGAACTTCATTAGCAAAAGCCTCATCACGACGGCGATTGTTGTACTCATCAACAACCCGCTTGAGACGGTCAGAGAACTCCATGCCCATGATACGGTTGACCTTTTTATACTCATCAATCGCCTGAGAGAGAAGCCGCTGCAATACCTTGATTTTAGTGTTCGGTAATTGGATCGCGTTGATCTTATCCAGATACTCGTCGCTGAAAATATCAACAGAGATATGCTTTCCTGTTTCAAACAATTCCTCTATACCATCAGATTGAATTGCACCTTCAAGAAGTTCACGGACGCGGGCATTCATTTGTGAAATGTCAGGGGCATCGCCCTTTGTGAGTTTGAAAAGAATAGAGCGCACAGCACAGTAGAAGTGCAGATAGTCCTTTTCTTTATCAGAGATAGCCTCACTTGAACTGCATAGGTTGAACGCTTGTTTCATGCGTTTGACTGCCGCCATAAAGCGAGTTTCCAAATCCTCCGTGAGCTGTACATACTCAACAGCACGATTGAGGCAAGCAAGCTGCTCTTTCGGTGAGCCGTTGAAGTAATCCGTGCTATTGAAGTTGTGGAACATCTGAGCCAAGACATCGAGCTGGTCTTTAACAATCGTGATAGACTGCTCGACGCCTTCAAACTCATCGCTCTCAAAGTTGGTGTACTTCTTGAGGGCGAGATTCATATTTTTCTTAATGCCAATGTAGTCCACGATCAAGCCCTTGTCCTTGCCGGTATAGACGCGGTTGACGCGGGAAATCGTCTGGATAAGGCTGTGCTGCTGGATGGGCTTGTCGATGTAGATTGTGTCAAGTGCCGGTACGTCGAAGCCGGTAAGCCACATATCAACAACGATGGCAATTTTGAAGTTTGATTTAACGTTCTTAAACTGACGGTCAAACTCCTTGCGATCATCCTTCGTTCCCAGCATTTCATAAAGCTCCGGCTCATCATCTTTATTTCGCGTCATGATGAGCTTGATCTTCTCGATGGGCTTGAGTTCCTTTTTCTCTTTTTCCGTCAGTTGAACCCCGTCAGGGCAAACCTTTTTCTCTGCCCATTCCGGTCTCATTCCAACTATAATCTGATAAAAAGCGTATGCAATCTTGCGATTAGAGCAGACGAACATTGCTTTTCCTGCGACCGTAGCTCCTTCGGCAACGCGGGTCTCATAGTGGTTAATGAAGTCCTCCGCAACTGCGTGAAGTCGGTCAGGATCACCGATGATCGCATCAATATGAGCAACCGCCTTCTGGCTTTCCTCAATCTGATGCTCATTTGCACCTTCAACAGCACAACGGTCATAATAATCTTCAATTTCCCGAACCTTTGCCTGATCAAGCGTGACCCGTGCAGCGCGTCCGTCATAGACAAGGTTGACTGTGATACCATCTTTGACCGCCTCTGTCATTGTGTAGGCATCGACAACCGGACCGAAGACTTCAATTGTACCATCCACGGGCGTACCGGTGAAACCGACATAGGTTGCATTAGGGAGAGAATCATGTAGGTACTTTGCAAACCCATAGCTTCGCTCTACACCTTCAGAAGTGACCTTGACTTTCTGATCGAGGTTTATCTGACTACGGTGTGCCTCATCGGATATGCAGATCACATTCGCTCTATCCGTCAGAAGCTCCAAGTCCTCGGTGAACTTTTGGATTGTGGTCATGTACACCCCGCCGCTTGTCCTGCCTTGAAGTTCCTGACGCAGCTTTTCGCGGGAATCAATGCTCACGACGGTTTCGTCACCAATGTACTTCTTGGATGCTACAAACTGCTTTGAGAGCTGGTCATCCAAATCCGTTCGGTCGGTAATAATCAGGATTGTAGGGCTATGGAAGAAGGTACTCTTCATAAGCATTCTTGTGAGGAAGAGCATAGTATAGCTTTTTCCGCAGCCTGTCGCGCCGAAGTATGTGCCGCCCTTGCCGTCCCCCTCCGGTCTGAGGTGTGCCTTGATATTCTCAAACAGCTTGACCGCAGCAAAATACTGAGGATAGCGGCAGACGATTTTGAGGTCTTTGTCCGAGCTGTCAGGGAAATAGACAAAATCCTTGATGACTGCCAAAAGCCGTTCTTTGCGGAACAGTCCGCTCACCATAGTTACAAGGGAATTGATGCCGTCCAATTCCTTATCGTCAGCTTCAATCTTTCTCCACGCATAGAAGAAGTCATACGGAGAGAAGAAGGAGCCGTATTTATTATTTGCGCCATCGCTTATGACAATGAAGGCATTATACTTGAAGAGTTCAGGAATATCACGGCGATAACGCACGGTGAGCTGAGTATAGGCGTCCATGATCGTTGTATTCTCTTTGACTGCGCTCTTAAACTCAAGCACAACAACAGGAATGCCATTGATGAATACAATCCCGTCCGGTATGCGTAGCTGGTTGTTGATGCCTTCAATTTCAAATTGGTTGACGATCTTGAACACGTTTTTCTCTGGCTCATCAAAGTCAATCAACTCAATGTAAAGGTCTTTCTTTGTGTGATCTTCGCGGTTGAAGATGAAGCCGTCACAAACCATTTTGCAGACTGCTTTGTTTGCTTCGTAGATTGTACCGGAAGTAGACCTCAGGCGAAGGATAATGCTATCAACCTCGCTTGCGGTAAGCCCCTCTGCGGCATATCTGTTCAGGAGGGATTTCCGCAGATCGTCGATAAGCAGAACCTCAGAGCGTTCGCGGTGGATCTGCTCACCATTCAAATAGACATACCCTTCATCCTGAAACAAATCCATGATGGACATTTCAAGAGAATGCTCATTGAAGTTTGCCATTATCGTTTCCCCCTCACTGTATCATCTGTTTTTTCCGCGCATCGGTACACTTGGATTTGAGAAAACCAATCCATTCCTCCCATTCCGCATTTGAAGCATCAATTATATCTTCTTCATACTGGTCTAAGACGCTCATCAAAGCAGGAAGGACGGGAAGCTGATCCCTATTGAGCCAAAACTCTGGCAACCTATGCGCACAATCTAAGTCGGTATTTATCGATTCGATGCTGTCGCAGATAGACTTGAGAATGACTGTGGGGCTTGCGCTATCAGCCCATTCGCCCGGAAGTGCATAACGGTAGTAACCCATCAATGCCCAAGCCATTTCCCACTTGAAATAACCAACATACTCTGTTCCCAAGCCAAAGAACGATTTCCACTTCACGGATAGAGCTTGTGCGCACTTATATAGATTCATCTTATCCATAATCGTTCTCTCCTGTAAATGATAATTTAGCAGCTTAATCAGATGATAGGCGGCTCAATATGTTATTCCGAAATTCTGTCAGAGCCATAATTTCCTTTGCATTGTGCTTTATGTGCTGATTAAGCTGGCAGAAACAATGCGTAACAGTTGACATCGTTTCTGCATCTGGAATAATAATTGGATGTGCTTTCACAATATCTGTTTTAAGATTATTGAAAACACTACCATTACTTGAGGACACCAATCCCTGCCTCTCTGCAAGAAAATGATAATACATAAATTCTTGAGAAACGTGTTTGTAATCGTCGATGATTAGCCATCCGTCGTGAACACACGCTGTTATTTCCATGAGCATTGGCAATCCTGGCGAGGCACTATTGGAGACAATCATCATTCCCGGCACAACTGTTCTGCTGCTCGAAACGCCTTCGGGTATGATGCACTCTGCTGTGCCAAATAAATACTTGGATACACTTGCTGAAGCGTCGGATATTTTTACCCAAGGCATACCTGTCTCACTCATAAACTTTTGGATGGGTCTCGGAGATGCCCCTCTGGCAACAGAAACGACATCGCCAATAGTAGCTTTTACCCACGTTGTAGGGATTTTTCCTCCGTATTTCTCAAAAGTTACGAAGTGAGACCTAAAAATTGCCATAGCTGTCGCTTCTAAATTATCATTTACTATCCATTACTCTCACCAGTGGCGAGAGTTTTACCCTAAGAACTGCCACTGAAAAGTCGTTCTCTGAGAATATTCAAAGGAGACACGACAATGAAAGAACAACTGATTCAAGAAGTGCAGCGTCAGATGCTTCCGTTTCTGAACAACGCACAATTAAAACAGCTTCAAAGCGTCCTTGAAGAGGTGCTGAGTGGCGTAGAGCTAAGTCACAGCGCGGGCATGGTAGAAAGCGCAAAGGTCGATACGGTTGCCTGTTTCATCAACGCAAAACGCATTGAAGGCTGCTCAGAAAAAACCTTGAGCTATTACCGTCAGACCATTGTATCAATGTTGTCCGGCATTGAAAAAGAGCCACAAGAGATCGTAACGGAGGACTTGCGGAAGTATCTAACAGAGTATCAGACGAGCCGGAAGTCAAGCAAGGTCACGATAGATAATATTCGCCGCATCCTGTCCAGCTACTTTTCGTGGCTTGAAGATGAGGATTACATCGTGAAAAGCCCTGTACGCCGAATCCACAAGGTAAAAACGGCAAAAGTGATCAAGGAAACCTATACCGACGAGGCATTGGAAATTATGCGGGACAACTGCTGCAATGTCCGCGATCTTGCGATGATAGACCTTCTTGCATCCTCTGGGATGCGTGTTGGTGAGATGGTTGCCCTTAACCGCGATGACATCAACTTCAATGAGCGGGAGTGTGTTGTTTTCGGAAAAGGAAGCAAGGAACGGATCGTTTATTTCGATGCCAGAACGAAAATTCATCTCCAAAACTATCTGGAAAGCCGCACAGATACATGTTCAGCGTTGTTTGTCTCTCTGACTTCACCGCATGACCGTTTGCAGATTGGCGGCGTAGAAAGACGGCTTCGAGAACTGGGGAAAAGGCTGAATCTGCCTCGTGTCCACCCACATAAGTTCCGAAGGACATTGGCAACATCAGCCATAGACAAAGGAATGCCCATAGAGCAAGTCCAGCAGCTCTTAGGGCATCAGAAGATCGACACGACCATGCACTATGCTATGGTCAAACAGCAAAATGTCAAGCTGGCACACAGAAAATACATAGGGTGAGGTGTCACAATGAAAGAAGGATATAGGCTGCTTGGAGACTTCATTCAGCCAGTTGATGAACGAAATAGGGATTTGAAAGTTGACTATTTGCTTGGTGTCAGCATCAGCAAGCAGTTTATTCCCTCCATTGCAAATATTGTCGGAACGGATTTGTCGAGCTATAAGATTGTTCGTACTGGGCAATTTGCGTATGGTCCTGTTACATCTCGGAATGGCGAGAAGATTTCGATTGCTCTTCTACGAGATAAGGATTGCATCATTTCAAGTTCATATACCGTGTTTGAGGTTGTGAATAAGAATGCGCTTGATCCAGAATACCTTATGCTTTGGTTTAGCAGACCAGAGTTTGACCGCTACGCCAGATATATGTCTCACGGAAGTGTTAGAGAAATCTTTGACTGGGATGAACTTTGCAAAGTGGAACTGCCTGTTCCCTCTATTGATAAGCAGCGTAGCATTGTGAAGGCGTATCAGACCATTACGGAGCGGATCGAGCTAAAACGGCGTATAAATGATAATTTAGCAGCCGCATTGAGTTCAATGTACAAAGAGTTTTTCACAGTAGGAACGCCAGAAAACCTACCAGCCCACTGGAAGATTGCACCTTTCTCCGATATTGCAGATGTAATAATGGGACAGTCACCAGAAGGCGATGATTGTAATAACGCTGGTTGCGGAGATCCATTACTTAACGGACCAACAGAATTTGGTTTTTACTCTCCGACTCCTGTTCAATGGACAACTAATGGGAAAAAGTACTGTGTCGCTGGTGACTTGCTATTCTGTGTTCGTGGTTCAACAACCGGGCGGATGAATTGGGCAAATCAATCGTATGCCATTGGTCGTGGATTGGCTGCAATTCGCCACAAGAAGGATAGCAATTTTAACTGGTTCATTAAAGCAATGGTGGATAACAGCCTTAATGACATTCTTGCCGCTGCAACGGGTTCAACTTTTCCTAATATTGGCAAGGAACTTTTGAACGGATTTTATGTAATAATTCCAGACGAAACCTCATTACAAAAGTACGGACCTCAAGGTTATGCAATTTTCCGCATGATAACCGATAATGCTAAGGAAATTGATTCCTTGTACGCCTTGAAAAAAACGTTGCTATTTAAGCTAACCACCTAAGCCGCTAAATTATCATTTACCTGTCTTTTCAGCGCAATTCTGTTCGTAATCGTCTGATATGCCTTCACAATATCCCGCTGCACACTAATAGGAGGAACCGGAAGCTGCACCTTGCACATCTCGTCCCAGTCCATAACTTCTCTGACGCTGCCATGAGACTTGAACCTTGCATACCGGTCAAACTCCGGTCTACTGAACCAGAGCATAAGGTATTCCGGCAAAAGTTCATTTTTATCTATTACCTCAAAAGTGGTGTAGACGTTGCTAACAAGTCCTTCTTCGTAATCAGAAAGTAGAGCAATGCCTATTTTGTCTCCCCGTCGGGATGTATCAGGAATGTAGGTGAATTGCCCACGACGGACAACCTTATATTTCGTAAAGTCTGTTCCGACCGTGTTTGCAATAGACGGGATAAATGTTTTTTGCACCGAAACGCCTAGAAGGTTTTCTTCTTTACCCGCAGCATTTCTGACATCAACCTGTCTTATAAATTGACCAAGTTGTTTATAATTCGATTTCATAGCCCAGCTCCTTAAACACGGTCAACAGGTCTGCCTTCGACTTTTCTTCTGCAACAAGCAAATCACGCAGTTCACTTTGCAGCGTCTTCATTTTCGTATCAAAGTCGATGTTCTCATCACGGTTTACAAACTCGATGTAACGGCTCGGAACAAGGGTAAAGCCCTTTTCTGCAACCTCATCGAAGGATGCGCTGTAACAAAACTCAGGCACATTCTGATAAGTTTCTTCATAGCCTTCCTGCTGCCATGCGTGGTAGACGCTCGTGACCTTCGCACGGTCATCTTCTGTCAGTTCAATGTACTTCTTTTCATAGGGACTTCCCATTTGCCGCAAGTCCATGAAAAGGATCTCACGCTCACGGTTGCGGAAGCGTTTTACCTCACCGTTTTCTTCAACCACACGAGCCTTTTTATTCTTATTCAGAATCCAAAGCGTGACGCTGATGTCGGTGGTGTAGAAGAGGTTGCGGGGAAGGATGATGATTGCTTCGACGAGATTGTTCTCGATGAGCTGACGGCGGATTTTCAGCTCTGTGCCATCGTCAGACAGTGCGCCGTTTGCAAGCAGGAAACCGGCAACACCGTTCTGAGAGAGCTTTGAAACAATATTCAGAATCCAGCCATAGTTTGCATTACTCGTGGGCGGAACTTCATAGCCGTCCCAGCGCGGATCATCAATCAGCTCATTATCACCACGCCATTCTTTCTGATTAAATGGCGGGTTTGCCATAATGTAATCTGCCTTGAGGTCCTTGTGCTGGTCATTGGTGAATGTGTTCGCTGCCATTTCTCCGAGGTTTGCAGAGATGCCGCGAATAGTCAGATTCATTTTGCACAGCTTGTACGTCGTGTTTGTATATTCCTGACCATAGATAGAGACCTTCTTCTTGTTGCCGTGATGTGCCTCCACAAACTTCATTGACTGCACAAACATACCGCCAGAACCGCAGCAAGGGTCATAGAGAATGCCATCATACGGTTCAATCATTTCTGCAATCAAATTGACAATGCACTTCGGCGTATAGAACTCGCCCTTGCCTTTGCCTTCCGCAAGTGCAAACTTGCTCAGGAAGTATTCGTAGACCCGCCCGATAATGTCATTCTCTTTATCGCCCGTGTTGATCTTATCAATCTCGTCCAGCAGTGATGCCAGCTTTGCTGTGTCGATGTGAAGACGTGAGTAGTAGTTGTCCGGCAGTGCGCCTTTCAGTGCGGGATTCGCTTTCTCAATCGTATAGAGGGCGGTGTCGATTTTCAGCGCAATGTCATCCTGTTTCGCATTCTCCATGATGAAAGACCAACGGCTGATCTCAGGCAGGAAGAACACGTTGTCCTTCGTATAGAAGGCAACATTGTCAACAAACTTCTCACCGTATTTTTCAGAAATAGCTTTCCTTTGTGCCTCAAACTTATCGCTGGCAAACTTCAAAAAGAAGAGACTGAGAACGACGTGTTTGTATTCTGCTGGCTCAACAGAACCACGGAGTTTATCTGCGGACTTCCACAGAGCTTCCTCCATAGAAATCTCCTTTTTCGGTGCCGATGCGGCTCGTGCCATATCAAAATCCTCCCTGTGTATTTATCTAACCTATTTTACAAAAAGAGCTGTACGAAAAACCGGACTCAGTTCTTGTCCGTTCGCACAGCCTCACATATATCTCCGATGTCACAGTTCAAGTAATCACAAATGCGCAGCAAAATAGAGAGGGACACTTCTTCCCCCTTATTCAGTTTTGTCCATGTTCCGGCAGACAGCCCTACTTCATGTCGTAGAGAAGCCTTCTTTATGTCGCGTTCCAGAAGAAGCATCCATAGTTTCTTATAGCTTATGCGCACGGCAACCATCCTTTCGCTTGCTTGCATTCAACATCGTCTCTAATATTATACCGGATTTCATTCTCGAAAGCAATCCGTTGATGCAGAAATTAAAGAAAAAGTTTCAATTTCTCGAACCTTCTCTCAAGGATGCAGGGCATCTCCGGTCAACAGGAGATGCCCTGCTTTTGAAAGGACTATTCGCGCTGTGTGCTGCGCAGATGATCACGGTCATGGTCAGCAGAAGGAGCGAGAAACGTATCAACATTAGACTTGATCGTCTCTATTTGCTTTGCTTCTTTTTTGAGCCTGTTCCGTTCAGCATATAGCCGTTCCTGTTCTTCAAAGAGCTGTGCTTGCTCCGCTTTCAGTGTCTTCAAGCTCGGCAGTTTTTCATCGCCCTGCATAGCAAGAAGTGTACTCCGCGCCGCCTCAAAGATCACAAGCTCTGCCTCATGCTTTGCCTTGAACCCCGGCTTGTCTTTCGCCTTCTGGAAGGCGTCATATACAGGCTTGAGCCGCTGGTAGTTGGAGATATTTTTGATAAGCGGCTGGACTTCCCGCAGACGTGCTTCAACGCCTTTCAGCTCCTTGCCGGTGCGGTCATAGGAGCTGTGAATGTCCTCGACCTTCTTTTCAAGATCGGCGTATTGGAGCAAGTTGTTTTCCGTGAGA
>ENA-OYXW01000671-OYXW01000671.1-human-gut-metagenome-genome-assembly--contig:-NODE-671-length-9893-cov-4.333706_pt1 | contig 9893 bp, 13 predicted proteins | sample MGYA00243977_ERZ653436 | MGnify/ENA primary metagenome ERZ653436 (study PRJEB26926, sample SAMN06165001) | human gut metagenome | biome: ENVO:00009003; feature: ENVO:2100002; material: ENVO:00002003...
GCCGCCTGAGGCAGCTTAGCATTATTGCCGTTGCGCACACGCCGTCGGCATCATAGTCGCCGAACACCACTATTTTTTCGCCAAAATCTATCGCTTTTCTTATGCGCGATACGGCCTTATCCATATCCTTCAAAAGATATGCGTTCTCCAGCGCGCTTTCGGAAGGGTTAAGGAAATTCGCGGCCTCGTCGCAGTCGGTAATTCCCCTGGACAGCAGCAGTTCCGCCGTCCGCGGGCTGATGCACAGCTCTTCCGCCATTTCGCGCACGCGCTCACGCGGCTGCTCCTGCGCCTTGCATACCAGCCTAAGCATAGTCCCGTCCTCCTTCCTTGGCAATAAGCTGCGGTTATGTACCGCAGTGTTTACAACTGTTTAATTATATCACAAAACAGCTTATCTACATAGGAAAACTTAATGCTTACGCCGCATTTATCGTTTTCAGCGTGCCGCCGCCCGCGTTACCATTGCGCACAGCATACCCGAAAGCAGGCCTATCTCCATATCGCTGAGCATTGCCATATTCAGCGCAAAGCCGCCGCTTAATATGGAAAAGAGCGCATAAGCTATAACCGCGTATATCAGCCCCGCCGCCCCGCCGAAAAGCCACGCGCGGCTGCCGCAGCCCCTTTGCGCAAAGAAGCCCGCCGCCGCTGCGCCTATAACCTTTATTGCCGCATTAACAATCGGTATCAGCTCCACACCGACCACCTGTTTCCACATCAGCGCCGCAAAAATAACTATCAGCGCAACGCTCACCACGCATCCTATAAACGCCGCCCTCAGCAGCGTAAACACAACGGGCGCGTTTGCCGCCTTTCCCCTCGCCATATAATGTCACCTCCCAAGCCTATGTGCTTATCATTATTCACTTTTATGCGCCCATATGATAAGATATAGCAAACCGCTTACAAAGGAGACTGCACATATGGATTTTCTGGAACTGGCTGCAAAGCGTTATTCCGTAAGGAAGTTTAAGGAAGAGAAGGTTCGCCGGGAGGATCTTGATAAAATACTGAAGGCCGGTATGCTCGCCCCCACGGCGCATAACGACCAGCCGCAGCGCATTTTGGTCATAAACAGCGACGAAGCGCTTGAAAAGCTGAAAAAATGCACGGCGTGCCATTTCAACGCGCCCACGGCCCTGCTTATTTGCAGCGACAAGGACGCCTGCTGGACGCGCAAGTACGACGGCAAAAAGAGTTACGATATAGATGCGGCAATCGTCACCACGCACATGATGCTGGAGGCTGCAAGCATAGGCGTGGGCACGACATGGGTAATGCATTTCCGCCCGCAGGTGGTACGCGAGGAATTTGCCCTGCCCGATAATTACGAAGCCTCCGCCATGCTTATGATGGGCTATCCCGCACCCGATGCGGAGCCGTACCCCGGCCATTTTGAGTTTAAGGACGAAAAAGAGCTTGTTTTTTATAATGAGTTTTGAGCATTGACACTCGATATAATTCGACATTATAATAAAGCTGGTGCCTGCCAAGCACGGTAGACGGTCGGCCGCACTCCTGCCCTATTTTTAGAGGAAAGGAGGTGACCCGAAGATGAGTTGGGGAGAGCTTTTTGCTTTTCTAATGTTCGTCTTGGAGCTTCTCAAGTTCTTCTGGCGAATTCTATGCTCCGTTATAGGATTCATGTCCAAAAAGAGAAGTAACCGTCACTCCGCCAAGTAACGGTTATTCCTAATTACCAAATCTCTTGGCCGACCGTCACCGGTAGGCACCCTTTGTATATTCATTATATTGCAAACGTTGGATTTATGCAACGTTTATATTTTCCGTTTCTCCGCCCTTAACCCCAGCGCCGTGGCCTGCTTTTCGGGATAGCGAGAATAATAGCTCACCCCGCGCGCGGCATACTCCTGCCTGTGCCTGCCGTAATGCCTGCACCAAATGAAGCTTGGCGCGCCCACCGCGATAAGATACAGCGGCCCCAACAGCAGCGATTGGAACGTATGCCCGTATTCGTGCGATGCTATCTCCCGCGCGCGCTCGCGGCTCGTGTCCTTATGCGTGCCGACGAATATGAACATGCCGAGCGACACGCAGCCAAGCCAACGCATATATTTAGGTACAGAGTCGATATCGTATTCCGTAAGCACGGCGCAGCGATAAAAGCAATGCTTCTGCCTACCGAGCAAAAGCATTGCAATAAGCCCCAGCAGGCTTTGCACCGCGCCCCATGCGCATTGTATGAATATATAGGCTATGCGTTTGAGTTTCATATTCTCCCGTTTTTAGTATTGCGCCGCGCAGGAGAGCAGCACCGCCGCGCAGCCTATGGCGTATACCGCCGTATGCGCGTACCACCACTTGCCATGCTCCGCCTTACCGAACTGTATCATGCTCTTGGCTATCGCTATAAATGCGGGAATCATGCACAGCAACCCCACTACTATCACCATTGCCATGCCGTGGTCATGCGTTGACACCTTCAAAAACAGATGGCATGTAAGCAGTATGCCGACTTCAGCAAAAAGCAATGCTATATGCTTAACGTGGGGAGGTACATCCATCAGTATTGCTTTATAAAGCTGCGGTTGATGTATCTGCCGCCTTATGCCAATAGCTATCCACATAAGAATAAGGTCACATAGAAACGGAATTAAAAATACCATGGTTACCCTCCTGAAATGTTTATTTGATATACAAAGAGTACCATATATTCCCGCTTAGCGCAACAATTCACCTGTTTTTCTTGGTATATGGCTTGCGTTTATGCCGGTTATATGGTATTGTGGCAATATTGAATCAAGTTTTATAGGGTGCATCACATGAAAAAGCTTATAAACGCACTTTCGCAGAAAAGGGAAGTTTTTGCAACGGACGTTGTTTCCGTACAGTTTGCGCTGCTGACGCTCCCCTACATATGCTTATTGGCATCACTCCCTGACGACAGTTGCTGGCCCCATTGGGCAAGAGTTGGAGCGCTTACAATTCTGCTTGTGCTTCAGCTTATACCCATAGTCATTTCGCTGCGCGATGCGTTCGGCAAATGGCCCGGATATCGCACGCCCGAGGAAACGGCGCAATGCAAGTTGCGTCAACACACGGCATGGAAGCAGATAGCGTGGCACATGCTCTCAAGCGTTATTCTGATAGTAGTCTTATATTGCCAATTTAACGTTCACTCTCCGTTCTTCGGTTTATGACAAGTAAAGACATAACGCAAAAACCGGCAGCCCGTGTGAGCCGCCGGTTTATTATGCCGTTAAGCATGAGCAGTGACATTGGCATTCTTTATTCCAAAGCACTGTTATGCCCCAGAACCATACCCTTCCATGCTCCTTTGATTTTTGCTACATAAACATGTATATTTCCCCTATATGTTTCCTTCTCTCCTGTTACCACAAACTCGATATTTACCTCTTTGCACGCTGTAATTTCTTCCTCGTCAATGTTAAGTCCATCAAGGAGTTCCTCTATCCTAAGCCTCAAACGGTCTACCCCGTATAGCCTCTTGAGTTGTAGGCTTTTAATACTCGTATCTTTTATGTCTATCGCCTTCATGCTGACCGCATAGGCACCAAACATATCTTCAAAGTCTTTTCGGATTCTTTTATCAATAAATTTATAATAATCATTAAGTGATAAAAACTTCTCGCCAAACTCTTTGTTAAGCTGTTCAAGCAGCTCATTATCGTTTTTGCAACCATAGCGATACCTCAAAAATTCATTCTTGCCGCCCGGGCTCAGATTAAAGGCTTCCCTGCACGACCTTTCGCCCGTAACTCCTTTTAAGTACCGTATCGCCACACATTGTGGGCCGTTCCATTCTATTATAAGAAAGGCTGTTATAATCATGGCTATTGCGACGGCCGCCGCAAGCACCGCAAGCATAAGCTTTTTATTTTTCGTGGTTTTTACCTGTTCATTTGCATTGTTTGCGGCTTCATGATAGCTGTTGTTTATCTGCTCCATACTGCCCCCCCTTCCATGTTTTACGCTTTATGAATACAAGCTCCGTAACAAGTATAACATATCTTTTATGCGCTGACAAGCAACGGGTGTTACATATTGACTTATGACTTCATTCGGGAAAGGACGCGGTATGACGGTAATTTATACTGCGCAAAAACCGGCAGCCCTTACGAGCCGCCGGTTTATTATGCCGTTAGGTGAAGCTTACTGCTTCTTGGCCTTCTGCGCCTTGATGGCCTCGGTCAGCATCGGGGTGACCTTGAACAGGTCGCCGCAGATACCGTAGTCGGCAATCTCGAATATGGGCGCGGATTCGTTGGTGTTCACGGCGATTATGCATTCGGAATCCTGCATACCGGCCTTGTGCTGTATCGCGCCGGAAATGCCGAGGGCGATGTACACCTTCGGGTGAACGGTCTTGCCGGTCTGGCCAACCTGATGGTCAGCAGTCATCCAGCCTGCATCGGTGACGGCACGGGAAGCGCCCACAACGCCGCCGCCCAAAGCGGCAGCCAGCTGCTCAGCCAGCTCAATGCCCTTGTTGACATCCTTGCTGATGCCGCGGCCGACAGAGACGATCACGTCTGCGCCGATCAGATCGACCAGCTTCTCAGCGGCCTTCTCAACGCTCAGGACCTCGGTCTTGATGTCCTCAGCAGCCAGAGCGAATGCGGGCTTCACGATCTGGCAGGCATCAGCCTTGGCCTGATCGAAGGGAGCCTTCTTCATAACGCCGGGACGCACGGTGGACATCTGCGGACGGAAGCGGGGGCAGATGATGGTAGCCATCAGATGGCCGCCGAATGCGGGACGGGTCATCTTCAGGTTGCGGTCCTCCATATCGAACTTCATGCTGTCGATATCAAGGGTGGAGCTGGCGCGCAGGAAGTCAAGGTACTTGGGTACGTCAACGTCCAGATGCGTGCAGTCCGCGCAAAGACCGGTGTGCAGCCTTGCCGCGCAGCGGGGGCCAAGGTCGCGGCCGATGGTGCTTGCGCCGATAAGGAATACCTCGGGCTTGAGCTCCTCTATCGCGTCGCATATCACCTTGGCGTAAGCATCGGTGGTGTAATATTTAAGAAGCGGGGATTCGCAAAGGACTATCTTGTCCGCGCCGTAGCCGGCAAGCTCCTTGCAAAGGCCCTCTACATTGTCGCCAAGCAGCAGACCGCAGAGCTTAACGCCCAGCTCGTCCGCAAGCTTACGGCCTTCCGAGATAAGCTCGAAATCGGTGGGCATCAGTTTGCCTTCGCGCTGCTCGCAGAATACCCAAACGTCCTTAAAGGCGGCTAAATCCATGCTGTTGTAAGCCATGTGTGTTCTCCTTTCTCCTTAGATAATGTGCTTGGCGGCAAGCGTTTCGGCAAGGCCTTCGCAGGTGGCCTTATCGGCGCCTTCAAGCATCTGGCCAACACCCTTCGGAGGAGGAGTGAAGGACTTGAATATGTTGGTGGGGGAACCCTTGAGGCCGATGGTGGTCAGGTCGATCAGGGGATCATCCTTCAGGGTATTGAAATCGAACACGGCGATGGGCTTCTTGAAGCTTTCGTACACGCCGCCAACGCTCATGTAGCGGGGTTCGTTCAGTTCCTTTATGCAGGTGATGAGGCAGGGAGTCTGCACCTTAACGGTCATGTAACCATCCTCCAGCATGCGCTGAACGGTTATGGTGTCGCCTTCCTTCTCTATCTTGGCGGCATAGGTGACCTGGGGCAGATGCAGCTTTTCGGCGATCTGGGGGCCAACCTGCGCGGTGTCGCCGTCGATAGCCTGACGGCCGCACATTACTATGTCGTCCTTCTCAATGCCCAGGTGGTTAATGCCCGCGGCAATTATCTGGCTGGTGGCATAGGTATCGCTGCCGCCGAATTCACGGCCGCTTATCAGCACGCCTTCGTCCGCGCCCATGGCCAGCAGCTCACGCAGCATGCCCATCGCCGGCGGGGGACCCATGGAAACAACAACAACCTTGCAGCCGGTCTCGTCCTTAAGCTTGAGGGCGGCTTCAACGGCGTTCATGTCGTCCGGGTTGGTTATGGTCTGCATGGAGGCACGGTTCAGCGTGCCGTCCGGATTGACGGCAACCTTACCGGAAGTATCGGGAACCTGTTTTACACATACTATAACTTTCATGTCTGCCTCCTTACTTCACGCCCAGGTTGGCCGCGATGACCATGCGCTGGACTTCGCTGGTGCCTTCGTATATCTCGGTTATCTTCGCGTCGCGCATCATGCGCTCCACGGGATATTCACGGGTGTAGCCGTATCCGCCGTAAAGCTGAACGGCCCTGCGGGTAACGTCGCTGGCGGCTTCGGCTGCGAACAGCTTGGCCATTGCGGCATCGGCAGAGTAGCTTTCGCCCTTCTTGCCCGCCATTTCGGCCTCAACATAGGCCTGCTTCTTGCACGCGGCGGAATATACCAAAAACTGCGCGGCCTTCATGCGGGTATGCATATCGGCAAGCTGGAACTGAGTGTTCTGCATCTGGGAAAGACGCTTACCGAACTGCTTACGTTCCTGCACATACTTTACGGTTTCTTCCACGGCGCCTTCGCCTATGCCAAGCGCCTGGCTGGCGATACCTATACGGCCGCCATCGAGCGTTTTCATGGCTATGGCAAAGCCCTTGCCTTCTTTACCCAGCAGGTTTTCCTTGGGAACTATGCAGTTTTCCATTATCAGCTCGCAGGTGGCGCTGCCGCGGATGCCCATCTTCTTCTCCTTCTTACCAACGGAGAAGCCGGGGAAGTCCTTTTCTACTATAAAGGCGGAAATGCCCTTGGTGCCGGCGGCCTTGTCGGTCATGGCGAATATGATATAAACGCTTGCATAGCCGGCATTGGTTATGAATATCTTGGTGCCGTTGAGCACGTAGTGGTCGCCCTCAAGCACGGCGGTGGTCTGCTGGCCGGCGGCGTCGGTACCGGCGCCGGGTTCGGTAAGGCCGAACGCGCCTATCTTCTCGCCGCTGAGCAGGGCGGGCAGATACTTCATCTTCTGCTCCTCGGTGCCGTTCTCGAATATGGGGGCGCAGCACAGTGAGGTATGCGCGGAAACTATAACGCCGGTGGTGGCGCAGCATTTGCTCAGTTCCTCAACAGCCATTGCGTAAGCCAGAATGTCTCCGCCGGCTCCGCCGTACTTGGTGGGGAACGGAATGCCCATGAAACCGTAACGAGCAAGCTTCTTAACGGTTTCCATCGGGAAGCGTTCTTCCTCGTCTACCTCTTCCGCAAGGGGCTTCACTTCGTTTTCAGCGAACTTGCGGTACAAATCCCGAAGCATCAGATGCTCCTGTGACAGGTTGAAATCCATCTTTCTCTCCTTCTTTTAAGTGTGTAATAAAAAAACTATTTTGTATAATCGTATATCCCGCGCCCCGTTTTGCGGCCCATAAGCCCCGCGCGCACAAGCTGCCTCAGCTTTATATGCGCCCTGTACTTACTGTCGCACGTTTCGGTATAAAGCGTATCCATTATGAACAGGCACACGTCAAGCCCTATCATATCCGCAAGCGCAAGCGGGCCCATGGGATGGTTGCAGCCAAGCTTCATGGCCGTGTCTATATCCTCCCTGCTCGCTATGCCCTCGGCCCAAAGGCCGATAGCTTCGTTTATCATGGGTATCAGCAGCCTGTTCACCACGAAGCCGGGGCATTCGTTCACCTCAACGGGGGTCTTGCCCGCCGCCTCCGCCAAAGCGCGCGCTTTCGCGTACACTTCATCGCTTGTGAACACGCCCCTTATCAGCTCCGTAAGCTTCATAACGGTTGCAGGGTTGAAGAAATGCATACCCACCACCCGCTCGGGGTGCTTGGTAGCGGAAGCGATATCGGTTATGGATATGGAGCTTGTGTTGCTGGCAAGTATTGCGTCCGTGCGGCAAATGTCGTCCAACTGGGCGAATATTTGCTTTTTTATGTCCGCGCGCTCAACAGCCGCCTCAACCACCAAATCGGCATCCTTACAGTCCCCCAACTCGGTGGTGAAGCTCATGCGCGAAAGTATCACGCTGCGCTCCTCGCCGCTCATTTTGCCCTTGGCCACTCTTTTTTCAAGGGAAGCTTCAAGCCTTGCCTTCGCGGCGGAAATGATATTGTTGTTGATGTCCCGCACTATAACAGCCGCGCCCGCGGTTGCGAACGCCGTCGCTATGTCCAGCCCCATCGTACCTGCGCCTATTACGGCAATCCTTTCATCCATCATCGTTCGTCATTCTCCTTTGAACTCCGCCTTGGGCCGCTTCGCAAGGAAGGCAGTCATGGCGTTGAGCTGATCCTCGGTCTCGAAGCACTCGCCAAACACCTGCGCTTCGTAATCCAGGTCGTTTTCCAGGAATCTATCCACCCTGCGGCTCATGGCAACCTTGCAGTAATGCACGGCAAGCGGCGCGTTGTTGGCAATGGTCTCTGCCATTTCCATTGCGCCGTCCATAAGCTCCGCGTCCGGATATACCCTGTTCACCAGCCGCATCCTCAGCGCGTCCTCAGCGCCCACGGGTTTCCCCGTAAGCGTAAGCGTCATGGCGTTGGATGTTCCCACCACGCGCGGAAGCCTTTGTGTCCCTCCGAAACCAGGGGTGATACCAAGTCCAACTTCAGGTTGACCGAACTTGGCAGTTTCGGAGCAAAGCCTTATGTCGCAGCACAGTGCAAGCTCCAGCCCGCCGCCCAGGGCGTAGCCATGGATAGCAGCTATAACAGGTATATACAGATTATCTATGCGCTTGAAGGCGCGGTGTCCCGCGTCGGCAAAGGCCTTGGCCTCCGCCCGGCTCAAGCCAACCATTTCCCCTATGTCCGCGCCCGCGCCGAAGGCCTTGCTTTCGCCGCTGATTATAAGCACCCGCACTTCCGGGTCCCGTTCAACCTTTGCCGCCGCCATCTCTATTTCATTCAGCATGGCGGTATTGAGCGCATTCAGCGCCTTGGGGCGGTTCAGTTTAAGCAGCGCGATATGGCCGCGCTTTTCAAGCCCTACAAATTCCATTTTTATTTGCCCATCCCGCGCTTGACCATTTCGGTAACGGCGAAGCTGGCGACGTCATCGGCATACTTACCCGCGCCGAAGCCCGCATCGTAGCCCAGCTCCTTGGCAAGCTCATGAGTTATACGCGGACCGCCGCAGCAGACAACGAACTTGTCGCGCAGGCCTTCCGCCTCAAGCAGCTCTATCAGGTTGGTCAGGTTCTGGATATGAACATCCTTCTGGGTAACGGTCTGCGAGACCAGCAGCACGTCGGCCTTCAACTCCAATGCCTTCTTTATGAAGTCCTCATTGGGAACCTGGGAACCGAGGTTGTAGGCCTCTATCATTTCATAGCGCTCAAGTCCGTAATGGCCCGCGAAGCCCTTGCGGTTCATTATAGCGTCTATGCCGACGGTGTGCGCGTCGGTACCGGTGGAGGCGCCGACCATGACGACCTTGCGGCCGATATGCTCGCGGATATATTCGTTGGTATCTTCCATGCTCATCACGTCGGATTCAACGGTTATAACGTGGATATCTTCATAGTTTACGGTGTGTACGCAGCTGCCGTAGACAACATAGAACGTGAACTCCTTGTCCAGCGGCATATGCCATGCCACGTTGGGTTCTTCAAGGCCCATCTTCTTGGCAATCTGGCGGGCCGCCTCCTCGCCGCGCTCGTCGTCCTTAACGGGCAGGGTGAAGCTGGTCTGCACCTTACCGTCGTTCATCGTGTCGCCATAGGGCTTCAGCTTGGTAAGATCCAGCGTGGTATCGAAGTCTATTTTATGGGTATTGTACAGTCCGCTGCTCATTCTGCAACCCTACCTTTCATGGCCTCAATAAAGGGATTGAAGTACTTATCGTCCTTTACCACAACGCCCGCAAGGCCCTTACCGCCGTCCTTAGGACGCTTTACGTCGGCAAATATGCCCTTTTCGATCTGTCTCTTATACACATCTCCGAGCCCACGAGACGCTCATGAATCTCGT
>ENA-OYXW01000678-OYXW01000678.1-human-gut-metagenome-genome-assembly--contig:-NODE-678-length-9851-cov-3.474071_pt1 | contig 9851 bp, 8 predicted proteins | sample MGYA00243977_ERZ653436 | MGnify/ENA primary metagenome ERZ653436 (study PRJEB26926, sample SAMN06165001) | human gut metagenome | biome: ENVO:00009003; feature: ENVO:2100002; material: ENVO:00002003...
GCAGCGTCAGATGTGTATAAGAGACAGTTATACTGCCATTATTAATATTTTTCAACTGTATAATGAATAGTCGGATATGGATTTCACAATTGTATTACCGATAAACTGAATCCATCAACTTCCTTTTCTACAATAGTGAAATTCTGGGGAAGTCCGCACATATATGCTTTCATTTTCCCTTTCTCTAATCTATAAACTATTTTGTCCAAAATGTCAAGCACACCTTGACCTGTAGCCTTGCCATAAGCCTCTTTTAATGTCCATATTCTGAAGAATCTTTGATCACTATCGCACTCTTTAATCCATTCTGCTTCAGATATGTCAAAGAAGCGTTTTGCCAGATTCTGTCTACCTTTGCGGGCTTTTTCAATATCAATTCCTACCGGTCTGTCGCCTATCACGCATGCTACATAATTAGACGAATGTGAGATATTGAAAAAAATTTCACGATTTGACAAAAAATAAGGTTTTCCTTGCGAATTATATGCTATTTCATAATCAAAGTACTGATTATTCGCTTCAATCACAGAAATAATATCCACCTTCTCATATAGATTTTCATCTGTTTTATAATCTCTTTCTCCTGTTTTTATAGACCATTTTCCTACCGCATAATTAAGAAGTAGGCCTGCCGTCACGGTTTGCAGCTTATTTTCATACATTTTCATCTTATCAGCCTTAGTTTTCCTGTATTCCGGAATAAGCGAATAGGCCTTTTCATATAACTTTTCATCAGTTAATGCATCTGTCGTTGTCACAAATATCATCATAATCATTCACCATCTATACACTTATTGTCTGTGCATCTGCCATATAACGCTTTGAGAACACGAATACTATATCACCTGATTTAATCAAGGTATCACCATTAGGAACTATTGCATTATCACCGCGTCTTATCATAACTATAAGTGTATGCCTTGATATATCAAGTTCTTTTATCTTGTGTCCAACCCACGGATGATGTTCACGCAGTTCCACCTGTTTTAGGTTTACATCAACATTAACATCACAGTCTCTTGCTCCGATTACAACACAATCTCCCTCAAAAAGCTTCATATCTCCCTTTGGCATAAGTGTCTCACCATTTCTTAATACTGCTGCAAGAATAAGTCCTCTTGGAAGACTAAGCTCGCATACCTTCTTTTCATTCCAGTTGTGGTCCTTAGTTATAATAAGCTTAATAAACTTAAGTTCCTTCTCCATAAGGTAATCTGTAGACTTCTTAATAAGGCTGTACTGCTCAACGAAACCTGCAGATAAGATACCTGTTGGAATAGCGACCATTCCGACGCCAAGAAATGTAATGATAATACTGAACATTTTTCCAAGCACTGTCACAGGATAGATATCGCCGTAACCTACTGTAAGAAGTGTTGATACCGACCACCATATTCCTGAAAATGCATTCTTAAACACTTCCGGCTGTGCCTCATGCTCCAGACTGTACATGCACAGTGATGATGCTATGATAAGCATCACAATGATGAATACAGAGGATAATATCTGGTCCCTTTTTCGCCTTATTACCTCTGTTATAACATTTAACGCATCATAATATGAATTGACACGGAATATCCTTAGGATTCTTATAACCCTGAACATACGGAAAGCAACTGCTCCTGCCGGAAAAAATACAGGCAGATAATTGGGCAGGAACGATAAAAAGTCAACAATACCGCTTCCTGAGAAGATGTATTTTATTCTCGCAATACCTGTACATTTATTAGGATACAGATATTCTGCCGTCCATACACGCAGTATGTATTCAATTGTAAAGCCGATAACTGTAATCCACTCTATAACATCTAACACAGGCTGGTACGGAATTGACTGTTCAAATGTATCAAATATCGCAATGAACAGGTTGATTATAATTGCAGCAGTTATCGCAATATCAAATGTACGGCTTGCAACATCACCCACATATCCAATCTGGATAATGTCAAATATACGTTTTTTCTTATTATTCACCGTATCCCATCCTCCTACTTAAGCATATACCACGGAAGCAGCAATGCTCTTATATATTTTGCAAATGGCACATATGCCGTTATGTTAATGAATACCGGACATAATATAAGACACGCTATAAGAAGCACCGGTATTATTGAAATCATTGCATTGGCTCTCCTTACAGGTATTGCCACAAGCCATGCAAATAAAGTAACCGCTATTACATACACAACCATATGAAGTATATCTGCTGCCCCCTTAAGTTGTCCTGCCACCGCAAGTGTTAACATTGCTGATACTGCAAAAAGTACACATGATATGAATGCATACAACGGCTTTCCTGCCACACGGTACATACGAGGCAGTGTTATAAATGTTCCGGAATTCTTATCAAGATAATATTCCACGATTCCAAAAAGTCCGCCTATATATACAAGAATTATAAGTAATGCCCTTAACGGAAACTCTCCTGTCTTATCTTCAAGCTGTGTCCCATTATCCTGTACACCATCCAGCACCTTAAAATCAATTCTGAATGTGTCATCTCCGGATATGTATTCCTCGTACCCTTTTCTTATCTCTTCCTCTGCCTTTTCTGAATGCTTTTTAAATATGTCTACAGAATTAACATAATTAACTGCAACCTCAGGCGAATATGCCTTAAACATAGCAGAAAAGAATATCTCATCTGTCATTGAGCTGACAAAATCTGACCTGCATATAATAAGCTCTATAATGTCTCTGTAGCTGCCACTGTCAAGCTTATCCTTAAGCCCGGTACCAACTACATAGCCACACTCTGTGTATTTATTCATTATATCCTGCTCAAGCTTTTCCTGCGATTCTGCTTCGTAGAATTGAACTGAATAATCGCCATTTACAAGATAATCTCTTGTCATTATGGCAATCTTATCGTCATCTTCAAGCACTATTCCAACCCTTACAGGCTCTTTCTCCTTAAAAGACGCTGTATTCGTAATTATTAACGCTGCAACAGGCATTGCAATAAGCACCACGACAATCACAGGATTCTTTAACTGCCTTTTAACAAGCAGATACAGCCAGTATAACAATCTCTTCATTATCTGTCTCTCCTTATCTTAACCGCCAATGCTCCTGCTGCCTGAAATATAATTATCCACATAACATTTGTCATAATGGTACTGATATCCACAGTTCCCTTGATTATCTGACATGCAAGTGTGAATAAGCCGTTAGTCGGAAGATACATGCCAATAACCCTCACACCCGGCGCAAGAAATGCTGATGAAACAATACATCCGGATGCATACATGCACGCCATTCCAAGGATACACACCGTAATAACTGAATACACCGTGTCGTCAACTACTGAGAATATACAGTTTATAAATGAAACTGCCGCATACACAAGCACCACAATCCCCAGTATGGAAGCAATGAATTCTCCAACTGTCGAAACTGCCAGAACTCCTGATATTGCAGGCACCCCCAGCCTCATTACATTAATTATAATAAAAAGCACTTCAAATATCATTATATACACAATGCCAACTCCGGTAGTTCTTGCAATTCCGGTATCAAATGCTGATATTCCCGCACCTTTAAGGCTCTTTGCAAGCGACCTGCTCTCCCCCTTCATATTGCCGGCACATGTTATTGTGCTAAGTAAAAGCAGCATCACAATTGCTGTGCATACATAAAACTGTACTGTACTCAAGCCTTCTTTAACCGATATATCTCTTGTCTTAAAGTATATGCTTCTGTTAAGTGCATACGAAAGATATATGTCATTAAGCTCATTCTCATGTGTACCCCGCAAGCCCCTGTAATTCTTAAGCACACCATTGAACAAATCGTCAAATGTATATATCCCCGCCTCTGCAGTTGCAAGGTCAGAGCCTCCTGCCCTCACCATCTCACGGAATATCATCGAAGTATTATTAACACCCTCTGACTGACACACAACCTCAACAGGTGTATTCTCGCCCGACATAATATCACTTATCATATTCTCTGGCACAATAATAGCCATAACATAATAATTATTTCTTAATCCATCTATAGCCTGCTGTCTGTCAGTATATTCAAATGTACAGACATTCTTAATTGTGTCTATCTCGCTGACATAATTGAATGCCATCTTAATATATCGAAACTCCTTATTATTATCTGCCGAATCAGAGTTTTCTGTGTCATCATAATCAGGATACACAACAGCAACCTTCATCCTCATGTCGCTGTCCTGTGCCGTTGCAATGCCTATGCATGTACTTATTGCAATAACAAGCACTGCCGTCACTATCGTACCCAGAATTATCTTCGGTATAGATAAAAATGCGGATTTAATCTGCAATTTTAATAATTCCAGTTTCCTTCTCATCTAATCCCCCAATTAAATCTATCTGTGAATAATCTCTAAAAGCTCATTGCCGGTAACCGGATGGTCAAGTTCATTAAGCTTACCATTCTTTAAAAGATACATTCTGTCAGCAAGCTTTAATTCACCTTCTTCGTGGCTTGTTATGATGACTGTACCTCCGCTTTTCGTGTAAGCAGACAGATAATTCATAATATCCTGTTTACACACAATATCTAATGAAGCTCCCGGCTCATCTAATATAAGTACGGGTGGATTCTTAGCCAGTGCACAGCATATGCTTAAGCGCTTCTTCATGCCTCCTGACAGCTTATCAACACGTTTGTCAAGATATTCTGACACTCCTAACACTGCAGGAACACCGCCCTGTAAGTCTGCGTCCATGTTTCTTCCTGTATCACAGTACCAGAATTTAAGATTATCCCTTGCCGACAGCTTCTCCATAAGTGGATTCTCCTGCGGCACAAAACCAATATATTTCTGAAACATCTTCACATCTGCAAATGCATCTGTGCCATCTATCTTAAGACTTCCTCCATCTGCCTTAAGACTTCCTGCCAGTATCTCCAGAAGAGTAGATTTGCCACAGCCGTTGGCACCGACTATGGCAATATACTCTCCGCTGGCAGCATGAAACGAAGCGCCGTTAAGCACTATCGTTTTCCTGCCATATGATTTTCTAATATTTTCCACCTCTATAAACATACATATATCTCCACATTAATTCTGGGCTGCTGTATCAAACTGGCTGTAATACAGCTTGTGATAGAATCCGTTCTTAGCCAGTAATTCTTCATGATTACCCTGCTCTATAATATGTCCGTCTTTCATAACAAGAATAACATCCGCAGACTGGATAGTTGAAAGTCTGTGGGCTACAATAAAGCTTGTTCTTCCCTCCATCAGCTTTGCAAATGCATTCTGAATCTTTAATTCTGTTCTGGTATCGATTGAGGACGTCGCCTCGTCTAAAATCAGCATCGGCGGGCGACACAGCATGACGCGCGTGATGCACAGAAGCTGCTTCTGTCCCTGAGAAAGGCTGCCGCCGGACTCGCCGATAACGGTATCATACCCCTGAGGCAGACGCATGATGAAGCTGTGGGCGTGCGCCTGCTTCGCGGCGGCGATGATTTCTTCCTCAGTCGCCTCCGGCTTGCCCATGGCGATGTTCTCCCGGATCGTCCCTGCTTTCAGCCATGTGTCCTGAAGCACCATGCCGAACATCGCATGCACGTCGCTGCGGCGCATTTCCGACACAGGCACGCCGTCGATCTTTATCTGCCCGCTCCACAGCTCATAAAAGCGCATGAGCAGGTTTACCATCGTGGTCTTGCCGGCGCCGGTGTAGCCGACTATAGCCACCTTCTGACCCGGCTCTGCGTAGAGCGTGATATCGTGAAGGACTTCCTTTTCGGGTGTGTAGCCGAAATCAACATGGTCGAGAACGACCTGACCCTCAAGCTTTGTATAAGTCAGAGTGCCGTCGCCGTGGGGATGCTTCCATGCCCACATTCCGGTGTGCTCCTTGACTTCGACTATCTCGCCGTTCTCTTCTTTCGCGTTTACGAGGGTAACATATCCGTCGTCGGGCTCGGGCTCTTCGTCCATAAAGGTGAAGATTCGCTCGGCGCCCGCGAGGGCGTTGACAATCGAGTTGAACTGGTTCGACATCTGGGATATCGGGTTTATGAAGTTGCGCGAGAGCACGAGGAACGAGGCTATCATGCCGAGGGACAGCGTGTTGATGCCCGTCAGTCCGAAATTCTTCGTGCCGGCGATAGCCATATACGAGCCGATAACGGCGAGCAGGATATACAGAAAATATCCGAACGCGTTCGTCATGGGCATCATCGAGGTCGCGTGGCCGTTTGCGTTCGCGGCGTTGTGCTCCCATTCGGTGTTGCGCTGCTTCATTTCTTTCTTAGACTGCTCTTCGTGGCAGAAGACTTTTATGACCTTCTGACCGTTTATCATCTCTTCGATATATCCGTCAAGGTCTGCAAGAGATCTCTGCTGGGCTACGAAATACGCGCCGCTCTTGCCGACAACTTTCTTGATTATCTGCATAATGAAGAACAGCGATATGCACACAACGAGCGTCAGACCGACGCTGATATAGAGCATGCAGCAGAATACCGCCACGACGGTGAACGCCGAAGAAATCAGCTGACCCATCGACTGCGCGAGCATCTGGCGCAGGGTATCTGTATCGTTGGTATAGAGGCTCATCGTGTCGCCGTGGGTGTGCGAGTCGAAATATCTTATCGGCAGGCGCTGCATCTTCTCGAACATCTCATCGCGTATGGTCTTGAGCGTTCCCTGCGCTATAGTGACCATGCGGCGGTTGTAGATAAGCGTCGAGAGCGTGCCGATGAGATAGATGACCGCCATGGTTATCAGCGCGCAAATGAAGCCGGAGAAGTCGGGTGATGACTGACCGACCATCGGGGTTATATAGTCGTCGATAAGCGTCTGGAGGAACATCGATGACGCCGCACCCGCAACTGCGCTGAGCAGGATGCAAATTGTGACAAGGACTATCGTGCCCTTATAATTTTTGAGATAAGAGAGCAGACGCTTGAGCGTTTTCTTGTCGAGCTTTCTGGGCTGCATTCCGGGTCCGCCGTGCATGGGCATAGGCTTACTCATCGTCGTTTCCTCCCTTCTGCTGGGATTCATAAACTTCGCGATAGATATCGCAGGATTTCAGCAGTTCGTCATGCGTGCCCTGCGCGATTATTCTGCCGTTGTCGAACACGAGTATTTTGTCCGCGTTCTGAACCGAGCTTATGCGCTGGGCTATAATTATCTTCGTCGTGTCGGGCATATACTGCGAAAGTCCCTTTTGAATCAGCGCGTCGGTGTGGGTATCGACGGCGCTTGTCGAGTCGTCGAGAATGAGCACCTTGGGATTCTTGAGCAGGGCGCGCGCTATGCACAGCCTCTGTTTCTGACCGCCGGAGACGTTCGTGCCGCCCTGTTCGATATAGGTGTTGTAGCCGTCGGGCATCGCGCTGACGAATTCATCCGCCTGAGCGAGCTCGCAGGCGTGCTTTATTTCATCGTCGGTCGCATTTTCATTGCCCCAGCGCAGGTTCTCAGATATCGTGCCGGAGAACAGCTCGTTCTTCTGGAGCACCATTGCGACCGAGTTTCTCAGGGTATCGAGATCGTAGCTTCTGACATCCACGCCGCCGAGCATCACTTCACCGCCCGTTACATCGTAAAGGCGCGGTATGAGCTGGACGAACGAGGACTTTGACGAACCCGTGCCGCCGATTATGCCGACCGTCTCGCCGGAGGCTATATGCACGTTGACATTGTCGAGCACCTTGGTGTCCGCTTTTGAAGCATAGGCAAAATTGACATTTTTATAATCTATCTCGCCGTCTTTGACTTCGAGAACGGGGTTCGCGGGGTTCGAGATATCGGTCTTTTCGTTGAGTACCTCAGCTATACGCTGAGCGGAAGAGCTCGCGATTATCATCATGGCAAAGACCATGGAGAGCATCATGAGGCTCATGAGTATCTGCATGGCGTAGGTGAACAGCGCGGTGAGCGAGCCGGTGGTCAGACCGAGTGCTGCGTTGTTGCCGCTGGCGATGACCGCCTTCGCGCCGAGCCACGAGATGAGTATCATGCAGGTATACATACAGACCTGCATAATAGGCGAGTTGAGCGCAATAAGGCGCTCCGCTTTTGCGAAGTCTTTGTATATCTTCTCGGATATCTTCTCGAACTTGCTTATCTCGTGATCCTCCTGATTGAAGGACTTGACGACTCTTATGCCGCGCACATTCTCCTGAACGACGTTGTTGAGCTCATCGTAGGTGTGGAAAACGCGCTTGAACACGGGGTGCACCTTGATGATTATCAGCACGAGCAGAGCCGCGAGGATAGGTATAATCGCAATGAACATAAGCGAAATCTGGCTGTCGATTCTGAACGAGACTATCATGGCGAAAATCAGCATAACCGGTCCGCGTATCGCTATTCTTATGAGCATCTGATAGGCGTTCTGAATATTTGTGACATCCGTCGTCAGTCTCGTAACTATCGACGCGGTCGAGAATTTGTCGATGTTCGAGAATGCGAAGGTCTGAACATTATCATACATATCGCTGCGCAGATTCGCGCCGAACCCGGCGGACGCGCGCGAGCCGAGGAACGCCGCAAGCATTCCCGTCACCATCTGGAACACCGCGAGGAATAGCAGCGCAAGACCGTATTTCCAGACCATGGACATCACGCCGCCCTCGATGCCGTTGTCGATAAGACCCGACATACAAAGCGGGATAACTATCTCGAACACGACTTCAAACGTGGAGAAAAAGATAGTCGCCCATGATACTTTTTTGTATTGGCGCATGCTCTTCAACAAAGTTTTTATCATATTCTCACTCCCTCTTTTCTTTCTTTGCTCCACTTTCCGGTTTGCAGCCGGGGCTGCTGTCAATATCAAGGTTATCGCATATCCTTATGAGATATCCGCGGAACTGTTCGACTTCTTCTTCGCTGAACGATCTGAGCATCGCCCGCTCGCCGTTATCAATCGAACGGCGTATCTCGAGATTGATGTCTTTCGCCTTATCGGTCAGCCGCACGACCTTGTTTCTCTTGTCCGACGGGTCGGTACAGGTGCTGAGAAAACCGCTCTGCTCCATGCGTGTGACTATGCCGACAATCGTCGGGTGCGAGACATGGGCGTAGTCTTCAATCTCTTTCTGGGTTGTCTGACCTCCGCGCTCGGCGAGAAATCTTATGATCCGCGACTGCGCAAAAGTCAGCCCGTGCTTGCCGAGTCCTGCATCGGCGTTCGACTTCAGGCGGTTGTCTATACGCTTGAAAAAATATCCGATATGCTCCATAGCGATCTCCTTTCCGCAAAGCTGTTTTCAGCAATATTAAGTGTAGCACGCTACACATTATACATATATGCGCGCCGATTGTCAACAATATGTTTGTAAACAATTTGTGACCTCGGCGCTGAAGATTTTTATGTTCTGTTTTCGTTGAGATTAAAGACGGTGCGTATAAGCTCGGACGCCGCGCGGATGCCGTGCTCGTCCGGGTTCATGAGCAATAATCTTGACGTTCCGCCGATGCAGAAGATTATTTTTTCTTTGCGCTCCGGCTCGTCGTCGTCATGCAGATAGATTCTGAAAAGAGCCTCCTCTGCGTCGTTGAGCAGTGAGGTCACATCGTCGCCGTAGAGCGCGCGGATGAGCCTCTCTTCGCGCGATATCGCGCCGACCAGCTCTGAAACAAAGGCGTATGTATCGCTGAACGCCATCTGGGCGCAGTCGCAGCGACCGAGGATATCGGCGACAGTCTCACGGCAGATGTGCCGATGCAGGCTCTCCATGGTGTCATAGTGGGAATAGAATGTCGTTTTGTTTATCAGCGCCTCCCGGCACAGGTCGCTGACCTTGACGGGCGACGGATCGCGCAGGCGCATATCGACATATGTATGCACTATCAGCCTGTCTCTTATACACATCTGACGCTGCCGACGAATAGCCTTGTGTAGATC
>ENA-OYXW01000688-OYXW01000688.1-human-gut-metagenome-genome-assembly--contig:-NODE-688-length-9775-cov-4.370782_pt1 | contig 9775 bp, 8 predicted proteins | sample MGYA00243977_ERZ653436 | MGnify/ENA primary metagenome ERZ653436 (study PRJEB26926, sample SAMN06165001) | human gut metagenome | biome: ENVO:00009003; feature: ENVO:2100002; material: ENVO:00002003...
GGAGGGCGGCTTGGCCTGCGGCCCATGCTGGGGTTCGGCAGAAATAAGAAAAGGGGCAGCCCCCGCAGGGACTGCCCTTTTGATGCAAGTATTATTCAGCGGCAGTAGCTTTCAGCTTGCGGTTCTGCAGCAGCTGGAACGCAAACGGAATGCCGATGAGTAAAAGCCCGATGAGGTCGCTGACAGGACTGGGATCAATAAGGAAGATCCCACCGGCCAGCAGCATGATGCGCATGTACCACGGAACATGGGCGTATACATGGCCGGTCATACCCATGGCGATGCCCGCCATGCCGATGATCGAGGTGACCATAATGCCGATAAGAGCCCAGACGGACTCCACATCAATGAACAGCAGGCTGGGATTGAGCGCGAAGATGTAGGGGATGATGAACGCGCCGATGGCGAGCTTGGTGGCGGTGATGCCGGTTTTAAGGGGATTGGAGTGGGCGATGGCGCTGCCGGCATAGGCGGCCAATGCCACAGGCGGGGTGATATCCGCCACGATGCCGAAGTAGAACACGAACATATGCGCCGCCAGCAGCGGGATGCCCATTTTAATGAGGATGGGGGCGGTGATGGTGGCCATGATGACATAGTTGGCGGTGGTGGGTACGCCCATGCCCAGCACAATGCATGCCAGCATGGTACAGAACAGCGCAAGGAAGATGCTCTTTTGGGCAAGGGGGACAATGACCGCTACCAGCGTGGTGCCCAGCGCTGTCATGGAGACGACGCCGGAGATGATGCCGGCCATGGCGCAGGCGACCGCCACGCCGATGGAGCTGCCGGCGCCGCCCTGCAGACCCTCCGCAACGAGGCGGGGGGAGAGGATGGCGGAACGGGTAAGGAAGCTGCACAGGACGGCGACCACCATCGAAACAAAGACAGCGGTACCGGTATCGATTTTGATGACCTGCCACAGAACGACGAGGACGGCCAGCGGGATGAGCGGCAGACCGATGGTGCGCACAAGGTCGTGCTTATCCCTGCCAATCAGGCTGATGATAAGGGCGAACAGGATGGCAAAGCAGGCGGACATCCCGGCGGTGTAGTAGTTCATGCAGATGACGAGGATGACGACCGGAATGAGCAGATAGCCGCTTTTTGCCAGCAGGCGGAAGAAGTGGGGGATGGAGTCCTTGGGCAGGCCCTTGAGCCCCAGCCGCTTGCCCTCAAAATGCACCATAAGGAAGATGCCGGTGAAGTACAGAACGGCGGGCAGGATGGCGGCAACGACGATGGAAGCATAGGGGATGCCGGTGATCTCCGCCATAAGGAAGGCGGCGGCGCCCATGATGGGCGGCATAATCTGACCGCCGGTGGAAGCGGCGGCCTCCACCGCTGCGGCAAATTCCGGCTTATAGCCCACCTTTTTCATGGTGGGGATGGTGATGCTGCCGCTGCCGACGGTATTGGCAACGGAGGAGCCGGAATACATTCCCTCCAAAGCGCTGGAGATAACGGCGACCTTGGCGGGGCCGCCCACGCTGGCGCCCGCGATGGAATTGGCCAGATCGACAAAGAAGGTGCCGATGCCGGTTTTCTCCAGGAAGGAGCCAAGGATGATGAACAGCACGATGAAGGACGCGCAGACGGTGATGGGGGAGGAGAAGATGCCGCAATTGAGATTGTAGAACAGGTTGTAGATGAGATTTCGCAGGGCGGTCTTGGGGTTATTATTGGTGAGCCACCAGGCGCCGTAGACGGTGAACAGCCCCACGACCACGATGAGCGGAATGCCGGTGGAGCGGCGGCACAGCTCCACCAGCAGCAGGATGCCAATGATGCCCAAGACGATCTGGGTGGTGCCGATGCGGTTGGCCATCTGGATGATCCTTTTCTGCTCGATGGCATAGTAGAAGAACACGCCCAGCGAGGTGAAGGCCAGGATGACATCGTACCAGGGGAAGTAGTTATCCCGCAGGGCATCCCTTTTGCTGGCGGGGTATTTAAGGTAGCCGACAAAGAGGGTCATGCCCACAAAAACGGGCAGGCGGGTATACTGGGTGGCGCCGGAAACGACCAGCGCCATAACGATCATAGTGATGGAATAGAGAACAAACAGCACCGTCATGGCGGTCTTATAGCCGCCGGTCAAGCTGCGGCTTTTGCTGTCGCGGTCCAGCTCCTGCAGGAGCTTGGCGGTATCGGCAGCATCGGTGTGGTGCAGGGAATGGCTCATGGGGCAGCATCCTTTCTGATATGGATTTTTACCGAATCACAAAAGAGGAACAGCATGGAATAGGGCCGGTTCGCTTTTGTCACCCGGCAAATAAATGAGGAAAGCCGCGGCGGGAGTCTTAGTGGAACTCCTCCCGCCGCAGGCGTATGGGGAACTTAATGGTTTGCAGCTCAGCCTACATTCAGACCCATCTCGGTGTAGTATTTGGCGGCACCGGGGTGCAGAGGAACATTGCCGATGGTGACAAAGGCATTGTTGATATCCATACCGGAGCCGACGGCGTGGGCCTTAGCGATCTCATCCTTGCTCTCCCACAGGGCCTTGGTCATATTGTAGACCTGCTCCTCGGAGAGGGAATTGGAAACGATGTAGGTGGCGGTAACGCCGATGGTGGTGATGGGGGCATCAGCGGGGATGCACTCATACTGATCGTGGGTGACATCCATCTTGGCATAAACGGCATAGTCACCGACCTTGTTATTGGTGATGAACTCATCCATTACGGCATCATCCAGGCCCAGCAGGTAGATATCCATGGCGGTCTGCAGCTCGGTGATGGCGGTGGTGGGGGCGCCGGAGGTGAAGAAGAAGACATCCAGCTTGCCATCCTTCATGGCATCGGCGCTGTTGTTGACGGAAAGGTTCTGTACGGTAATATCATCGGTGGAAATGCCGTAAGCGGCCAGCAGCGCTTTGGCGTTGGCCTCGGTGCCGGAACCGGCATCACCGATGGAAACGCGCAGGCCCTTGACATCGGCCAGGGACTTGACGGTGTCCTTCAGGTCGCCGCGGACGACGACCTGCATGACCTCGGAGTAAACCTCGCCCAGAACCGAGAAGGAGGTGATGGCAACGGGGAAATTGAAGTCATCCAGCTTATTATAGGCCTTGATCATGGTATCGTTCTGTACGATGGCCATATTGTAGTCGCCGTCTTCGATGCCATTGATATTGGCAACGGAGCCGCCGGTGGAGATAACATTGTAGGTGTAGCCGGTGGCGTCCTTCAGGATCATGCCGACGGCGTTGGTATAGGCATAGTAGGTGCCGGAGGTGCTGCCGGTGCCGATGGTGATGGAAGCGGGGGTATTACCGGAGGGATCGGGGGTGTCATTGCCGCCGCCGCAGGCAACACAGCACAGCAGCATCATGGCGGCCATCAAGAGGGCGAATAACTTTTTCATGGTGGGATCTCCTTATCAAAATTCATTTTAATCTGGGTCACGGTGGACTATGGTCATTATTATAGCACCGCAAAATGGAATTGCAACCCCTTTTTGCAGGATTTTTTGATTTTTATTCATTTTAGCAAGAAAATAGCCTTTTTATGAGATGGAAATTGAGCAAATATGAATTGAATTTAATTTTTCCTGCATTTTTGCAATTTTTGCAGGGATTCCTGCAGGGGCTCCTGCAAAATGAGAGGGCGCTTGCCAGGGGGGCTTTGGCGTGGTAGAATAGTGGCAGAGACGGAGGGAGCTCCGGCCGCCCCCGGCGGGCGGCCCTTTGGGGCGGCCCGCCGCGCTGCGAAGCCGCGCAGGCCCGCGAAGCGGGCCGAGGGGGCGGCCGGAGCCTTGTACCCTGTACCCAATGATACCGAGGAGAGAAAGCCATGCTGAATACCTTCTATGCCCTGCTGGGACGAATGAAATATATTGACCGCTGGTGCCTAATGCGGTCCTCCCGGCCGGAGAACCTGTGTGAGCACACACTGGAAACGGCGTATATTGCCCATGCGCTGGCACTGCTGAACCGCCAGCAGGGCGGCACACTGGAGCCGGAAAAGGCAGTGCTGTATGCCCTGTACCATGACTGCACCGAGATACTGACCGGTGATCTGCCCACGCCGGTGAAATATAAGAACGAGAGCATTAAAACGGCGTACAAGGCGGTGGAAAGGGAGGCGCAGACGGCACTGCTGAGCCGTCTGCCGGTACCCATGGCAGAGGAAATGGCCCCGTGGTTTACCCCCACCGAGGAGTACAAGCCCTATATCAAGGCGGCGGATAAGCTTTCGGCCCTGATCAAGTGCACCGAGGAGCGCGGGGCGGGCAACCATGAATTTGACCGGGCCTATGATACCCTGCTGCAGGCGATCCACGAGATGGAGCTGCCGGAGGCGGAGCAGTTTATGATGCAGTTCCTACCGCCCTTTGGCATGACGCTGGATGATCTGTAATATTGGATAAGATAGAGAAAAGCTCCCCTGTATGGGGAGCTTTTTGCGTGGAGCAGAAAAATATCCCCGCCGGGGCAGGGATACTTTCCTTGAGGAGTCAGATTGAAATAGGGAATGGGAATGTCATAGCAGGGGGCGGCCCGGCCGCAGGCCGCCGCAGGGGAGGTCAACCTTCGGCTTTCAGGCCCTTCATGCGGTTCAGTACAGCAGGGTCCACCGGCTTGGTGAAAAGGCTGACTGCGACTGTGACAATGACCGCCAAGACAGCTGCCGCTACGCCGACGATCCACAGGTTGCCATTGAAGAAGCCGCCGAAGTAGAACAGCGCGAAGGAAAGCACACCGGTGAGAGAGCCGGTGATGGCGCCCGCCTTGGTGGTGCGCTCCCAGTAGAGGCCTACCAGCATGGGAGCCAGGGTGACAAGGCCGGAGCCCGCGCCGGCGATCATGCCCAGCATAGCTAGCAGCTTGGGGGTGTAGAACAGGGTGATGACCAGCACGATGGCAACCACCGCAAAGGTGATATAGCGCGCCGCCTTGGTGACCTGCTGATCGGTGGCATCCTTCTTTAGGGTGCGCTTATAGATATCGACCGAGAGCATGGCGCTGATGCAGTGGATCATGGAATCCACGCAGGCCATCATGGAGGCGAACAGGCCAACGGCCACAATGGCCAGGCCCCATTCGGGCAGCAGGTTCTGGGCGATGGTGGGGATGACACTGTCGGCATCGGCCAGGTTGGGGTACAGCACCCGCCCAAACAGGCCGGACATATACATCAGCATGCAGATCATACCGACAGAGATGAGGGTGAGGCCGAACTTCTTAAAGCTCTTGCGGCCCACATCGGTCATGGCCATCAGGCGGATGGTGCAGTAGGGATTGGCCACCAGCGAAACAAACAGATAGAACGGCATGGCGATGACGCCGGAAAGGCTGTAAAGACCGCTCTCATTGAAGGGCTGGACGAGGTTGGGGTCGATGGCGGAAAGCTGGGTGTTTACATCGGCAAAGCTCCAGCCGACGGCCTTGAACGCCGCGATGAAGATGACCACCGCGATGATGACCATGAGGATGCCCTGCAAAAAGTCGGTCCAGGCAACGGATTTGAAGCCGCCGATATTGACCAGAATGATGGCGAACAGCGAGAACGCCACAATGATAACGGTTTTATCCATGCCGAAGAGGGTGGAGAACAGGGCGATGGCGCCCTTGTACTGGGAAACGATGAGCAGAATGTAGAAGATGGTGCAGCCGATGCAGGTCCAGATGCGCAGGAAGTTGCTATCGTACCGCTGGCCCAGGAAATCCGGGACGGTGAGAGCGCCCAGGGCACCGGAATAGGTGCGCATGCGGCGGGCCACGATGATGATGGTGGCGGTCCAGAAGGCCGCATTGAGAATGCCGATCCAGCTGTAAGGCCAGCCGGAGGTCCACATGATGCCGGGCTCGCCCAGGTACACGCTGGCACTAAGGCGGGTGGCAAAGAATGAAAATGCCAGGACAACGGGGCCTACCTGACCCAGCGCAAAGCCGCTGATGCCGGAGGTGCCCTTGCTGACACGCAGGGAAACCACGATATTGATGATGAAATAGGCAGCGAATGCTGCGATAAACCAACCCACATTGATATTCATGGGAAGCCTCCTTTACTTATCCTCCAGATGATGGTTGGCATACCAGATGAGGATGCCAACACAGATTACATAAACTACGATATAGGAGCCGATCATCAGCCCGGAGACTGCGTCAAACATTATTAGTCCTCCTTCACAATTGGTTTTGGGCGCCTAACTGGCGCGCCAGGTACTTGTGGCAGATCGCGGTGGCTTCCTGTGTGGCGGCCGTTTCATCCACAGTAAGCACCCGCTTGCCGTCCACTATCGTTTTGCCGTCAATGATGACGGTTTCTACCTCATTGCCGGTCGCGTTCCACACCAGGGTGGAGCGGATATCCAGATCGTACATTGGCTGGAGATGCGGTTCCCGCGCATCCATCACGATGAGATCTGCCTTTTTGCCCACTTCCAGCGAGCCGATCTCCTTTTCCTTGCCCACCAGCCGGGCGGCATCCATGGTGATCTTGCGGAAGGCCAGCTTGGCACCGGCCTGCTGTTCATCCAGCCCGCCCAGGGTACGCCAGCAGCCCAGGTAAATGCGCATATTGGTCCAGGGATTCAGGGTGACCCAATCGGTACCCAGAGCGTAGGTCACACCGTATTTGTGCCACAGATCCACTGGGGCGAAATAACCCGCCTTGAAGAAGACCTCCGGGCAATGCGCTACATGGACCTTATTTTCTGCCAGCAGCCGGACATCATTTTCAGTGACGCAGACGCAGTGCGCCGCGATGAGCTTCTGCTGGGCCAGGCCGGTCTCAAAGAGGTACTCCACGGGAGTCATGCCATAGGCTTCCCGGTCGTGGGCAATCTCCTGGGGAGTCTGCGCCACATGGGTGTGAACAGGCGCATGGTACTTCCCGGCGGTTGCTGCGATCTCTTTGGCCAAGGCGATGGGGACGGTATCGGTGGCGTGGGGGGCAAAGCCGATCTCGATGCGGCCATTGCCGCGGCCATTGAAGGTTTCGTACAGGTCCACATTGGCCTGCAGCTTTTGGGCGGCCTGCCCCGGCACCGAAGAATAATCGTTATTGTGCAGGTTTTGCAGGTCGGGGTCGTAGATCTTTTGTGCGATGATGCCGCGCAGACCCAGCTCCTCCGCCGCGCGGGCGGTGGATTCCGGGAAGTGGTACAGGTCATCGATGAAGGTGGAGCCGAATTTGACTGCCTCCATGGCCCCCAGCATACTGATGCTGTACATGGATTCCCGGGTGATAAAGCGTTCCATGGGGAAAGCCAGCCCGTAGAAGGCCCCTTTGATGTCCTCGGTGAGGCCCTTGAACAGGGTGCCGCCTACATGGGTGTGGATATTGACGATGCCGGGCATGATGACCCGACCGGGAAGGCAGCGCTTGACGGTGCCCTCCGGAACCTCCGGCGGGGCGCCAGCGCCGATGCCGATGATCCGGTCGTCCTCCAGCAGGATCCAGCCTTCCTTGTGGATCTCATCCTGTTCGTTCTGCGTGATGATTTGTGCACCATACAGCAGTGTCTGCATGGTCGATTCCTCCTTTACATTAGAGATATGATATTATGGTAGTACCTTGTAACAGATATAAAAAGTAAATAGAAGAGGCTTCTCTTTTTTGGACGGGAGAAGTGCATGGCTATGGGTATGCTTTTTGAGAAGGGAGGGAAATAAGGGGGAAAGTGCGGACTCCAGCAGGGGTGTGGGGCGATGTGCTGGCCGCTGGCGGCAAGCCATAAAAGATAATATGGTATTACCTAGATGCGTTTGCAAATTTCTGCCCTGTTTACGCAGGGCAGTTTTTATTGCGTCAGAATGCCTTGATATTCCGCAGCATCTGGAAGTGGACATAGTTGGTATTATACAGGGCCTGGCCGCTGAGGGCCGGTTTATTTTCCGCTGTCAGCGAAGTACCGGTCATGCACAAAAAGGAATCACAGTCAAATTCCCCGGCGGCGGGAGTGATGGTCAGGGCCTCCGCCCGGCTTTTGCTCTGGATGGTGATGCACTCATTGGTGACCAGCAGTCCGGCGTGGGTGCGCAGCAGCTCATAGCTGGTGTGGGTGCCCCATTCCTCCCGGCTCGGCATGGTTTTCAGCAGGCCCTCCGGAATGTGATTGATGCTGACAATGGCCAAAATATCATTGGCATAGTAGGAGCAGACGACCTTGATGAGGGGAGAGCCCGGCGCTACTTCCAGCACTTCGGCATGGTGCAGGTCGGCGGGGACGGTTTCCAAGCTGATGAGTTCATTGCGGGATTCGTAGCCGCTTTCCCGGATGAGCTGGTGCAGATCCTGCCCAGGGGTGATGGTGGCCTTGATTTTGGAGATATTGGGATTGATAAAGGTGCCGCGCCCATGGATGCGCTGAATAAGGCCTTCCTGCTCCAAATCGCTGAGGGCCCGCCGTACGGTGATGCGGCTGACGCCCATCGATTCACCGATGACGGCTTCCGGCGGCAGCTTCAGGGAACGGGGGGCATCGCTGCTGCGGATATATTCCCGCAGCTTTTCCGCCACGGCGTCGCTCAGGTTCTGTTTATTGATGGGTTCGCGGTTCATGTGTTCCTCTTCTTTCCTATGATAGAATTAGGATACAACAAAGGTAATACCTTTGTCAACAGACAATCTGCACATAAAATGCAGAGTATTTTTGTAAGGAAAGGAAAAGCTCCCCCGCGGGGGAGCTTTTTGGTGTGCTTGGAGAGAAATTACTTCTTCTCGATCACGGTGATGCGGCCCTGGCCGTAGGGATCGGCATAATCTTCGCCTACCACGCCGCCCAGTACATCCACGATGTAATTAATGAGCACCTGGTTGTCGATCATGACGGAATCTTGCAGCAGGGTGCAGCCCTGGAACATGGCCATGCCGTCACCGGCGGATTTGAGCATGTAGTTGTGGCTGGCCAGGGTGTAGGTCTTGGCCAGATCCAGCGGCTCATCGCCTACCTTGACATTCTTTACGCGGTATTCGCCGGAAACACCGGTGAACATGCCATCGGCGTTCACCTCTACGGTGGGCTCCACATTCAGGTCGATCTCATAGCTCATGCCAGAGACCTGCAGGAAGCCGCCGCACTCGCCGGGAGCATTGCGGGCGCCCATCTCCAGGGCATCCAGGATCTGCTGGCCGGTGGCTTCCACCACGCACATCTCATTGCCGAAGGGATGCACCGCGATGATCTGGCCGTAGGTGATATCGCCCGCGGGAATGCTGACACGGATGCCGCCGCCATTGACTACGGCAATATCGGCACCGGACATGGCCCGGTAAGCATCGGCGCACAGGTCACCCAGGTTGGTTTCCTGCCGGCGAACCATACGCTCGCCGCTGACGGGATCATTGACGGTCAGCTCGACCTTGGTGGAGGCTACGACGGTATTGACGATCTCCTCGTAGCCGGATTTGATCTCGGCGATGGTATCGCCCATGCCGTCATCGTTGATGAGGGCGGTGGAGAGCTTGCCATCGGCGGTGATGGTGAGGCAGCCGATATTGGCGAGCTTGGTGCCGGTGGAGGTAAGGATGACATCCTTGCCTTCCTTATTTTTTACGATATCCCCGGCGATGGTGGAGTGGGAGTGACCATCCAGCACCACATCAATGCCGCTGGTGTTCACAATGACATCCGAGGAGGTCCAGGGCTGGCAGTCGGCCTCGATGCCCAGGTGCGCCATGGCGATGACATACTTGGCACCTTCCTTGCGGGCAGCGTCTACGGCGCTCTGTACGGCGGTGTACAACTTCTCGCCGGTATCATCCTGCATAAAGCCTGTCTCTTATACACATCTGACGCTGCCGACGAATAGCCTTGTGTAGAT
>ENA-OYXW01000717-OYXW01000717.1-human-gut-metagenome-genome-assembly--contig:-NODE-717-length-9499-cov-3.381194_pt1 | contig 9499 bp, 10 predicted proteins | sample MGYA00243977_ERZ653436 | MGnify/ENA primary metagenome ERZ653436 (study PRJEB26926, sample SAMN06165001) | human gut metagenome | biome: ENVO:00009003; feature: ENVO:2100002; material: ENVO:00002003...
CGAGATTCATGAGCGTCTCGTGGGCTCGGAGATGTGTATAAGAGACAGGCCTATACGGACCCCAATTACGGCAAAGTGCTGTCGCGCGACCGCGCATGGACGGTCGATGCGGAGAAGATGGCGCTCACGAACAACGCCCGCTTCATGCACTGCCTGCCCGTAAGGCGCAACATGATCGTCACGGACGAGGTGATCGAATCGCCCCGTTCGCTGGTGATCCCCGAGGCCGCGAACCGCGAGATCGCGGCCCAGGTGGTACTCAAACGACTGCTGGAGGGTCTGAACTGATGGAACGGATCACAGTCGTAAAAATAGGCGGCAACGTCATCGACAACCCCGCGGCGATGAAACGCTTCCTGAAGGAGTTCGCCGCGCTGGAAGGCCCCAAAATACTCGTGCACGGAGGCGGAAAACTGGCCACGCGGCTGGCCGAGCGGCTGGAGCTGAAGGTGCAGATGGGCCAATTCTCCACCAGCTTTGAGGTCTATATCGTGGAGAAGAAAGCTGTGCGGGTTAGCATCGACACACAGCCCTTCCGAACTACCTACACAGAGGGCGAGTCCCTCGTCATGGATGGTATCCGGGTAGGCGTTGAATACAACAACGGAGAATCCCGCATCTGCGACGAGTGGGACTATGAACCCAAGAAGGCTGTGCTCGGCCAGGATCTAGTAGTGGTCACAGTGGGAGATGCCAGCGCAACCCTGGCTATCACTGTGGCGCCCCGGCAGCTTCTGTCCATCCGTGTTTGCAAAATGCCTGACAAGACCCAGTATAAGGAACGGCTGGAGACACTGGATGTCACTGGCGCCGAGCTGGAGTTGAATTTTGACTACGGTGACCCGGAGATTATTCAGGTACACTCGGACATGGTCAAGGGGTTTGATAACCGTCGAGCCGGCGAGTGCAAGGTTGAGGTCCGGTATCAAGGTTTGGCCACCGAATTCTCGGTGGACATCCTGCCGCAGACGCTCCTTGGCATCATGATTACACAGATGCCCGAGAAGACCGACTATGCGCCTGGTGAGAGCTTCGATGCCAAGGGGATGATTGTCTCCGGATTCTATGACAGTGGTATGATCGAACCGATCCGCTCTTACGCCATCAGTCCGGACCGGCCCTTGCAGGAGGGCGATGTGGCCATCCTCATCTCCAGCGTTGATAAGACGGCTGTGGTCCCCATCAAGGTGGGGGAGATGTTCCGGCCTAAGCCGGCAGAACCGCAGCCCTGGGAGACAGTCAGCCAGACCCCTAACCCGACTGTTCCTCCGGCAGAACCGCTCGCAGCAGATCCGCCCTCGGGGCTCTCTGAGACGCCGTCTGGGTTCAATGACCTGTTCAGCTCTTCCAACAGCTTGTTTGGCGGTGCCCGGGATAAAAGTCCTGCATCCACGCCTGGTTTTGGGTTCATGCCGCCTGAAGAGGAAACGCCCCTGTTTGGTGTAACCAGTAGCAACATGAACAAAAAGCCGGAGGCGGAACATGAACCGGAAGAGAAAAAGAAGAGCGGTTTCTGGGGGCGGAAGCTGTTTGGCCCCAATACATCCAAGTTCCGCGGCAAGGAATAATTTTAAGCCCAATTACTCAGCTTGTGGCAAAAGTCCTTGCGCTGATTGGCGATCTTCCGGTGGAGTTTGTCGACCTTAATTTTTTGCTTGGCGTAGTTGTTGGAGCCCTTTGTCATTTTGGACAGCCGGCGTTGCTCGCGGGCCAGCTTTGCCTCCATAGTCCGGTAGAAATGCGGGACCCCGGCGTCGTTGCCATCGCTGTCCACATAGAAATCAGGGCTGCTGTAGTCCAACCCGATGGCTCGGCCCTTGTTGGGCATCGGTATATAGGGTGTCGGCTCCTGCTCATAGGCAAAGAGCACGGAGACAAAATACTGCCCGGAGTTGTTCATGGAGACGGTGGCGCTCTTGATCACCCAGTCCTCGGGCGGCACCCGGTGGATGACGGCATCCACCAGGCCCAGCTTGGGCAACTTGACCTTGCCGCGGACTGTGCCCTTCTTCTCAGGAGGGATGACCTTGATATTGCCATTGGTCCAGTTTGTGGTATAGGACTGCTTGCTATCCTTGCGGGACTTGAATCGCGGATGCTTGGCCTGGCCCTCAAAGAAATTCTTGTATCCGGCAGCAACATGGTAGACTGCGTTTGTCAGAGCGAACTTGTCCACTTCCTTGAGATATGGGGCGTCCTCTTTCATCACACGATTAACATGGTTGTTGAGATCCATCTTGGACATAGAGCCCATCTTGGCTGCATACAGGCCCTCTTGAAGTTCGATGGCCGCGTTGAATACCTTCCGGACACAGCCAAAGGTCTGGAGGAGCTGAGTCATCTGCTCCTCGGAGGGGTGGATACGGTACTTTATAGCTCTGTTCACGGTGGGCATGATCACCCCTCCTTTCGCTCTACATATATATTATATGCGTATGTCACTTACAATATTTGGGCTTGTGACTTTCTCCGGAGAAAGTCATGTGGTAGGAGAGGCGTCCCATCAAGCCTTTTGGTTGCTGAGGCAAACAATCCACCTGCAGATGGACATGGTCGGGTATGCCCTCCATTGTAAAAGTCAAGTAGGAGTGCGCCTAACTCACGACTGAAGTCACGAGAATGCGGCGCGCCCAACTTTCAATGCCAGGCAAAAATGCCCCTGTCTTCTTTGGGAGATGGGGGCATCGCTTTCTCTGTCCCACATGACGGTGCGTCTTTGTTAAGAAAGAAATGTGGCTGAACTGGGTTTTGTTTGCCGGAACTGGGGCCTGTGCCGGCTCCCGATGCAGCTTCCCCTCGGGAAGCTGGGTGGGGAGCCTATGTGTGGTTCGTGAGGGTCCTCTTTTGTCGGGCCGGCAAGCTGGCTGTTGATGACAACAATTTGCTTCCATCGTGCTGACCGTCGCACCGTTTGAACAAGCGGGCTGCGCCAGAATGGGATTCGCAAAATCTGCATAGGATAGTCCAGATACCCAATTCTGGCGCAATCTAAACTTTGAGGAGGCAAAATTCAAGGAAGGAGCGTGAGCGATGAGCAAACGCAATCCGAAGTCCGGAAAGCAGAACTCTGGGAAACAGTCTTCCCGCGGCAGTCCGAAAATGAAGTATGGTGACCGCAAGAAAAAGCTGAACAAGGGCGATTGCCGCTATTTCAATATGGGGCAGTGTTCTCATTTTCATGGAAAGTGCTTTGACTGCAAGGAGTACTTGCACCAAGCCAGCTACCGTCGCAAGTCTAAGCGCGGCGAGAACTGGCGGCATATCATGTGACACAAACAAGAGAGGATAACAAAATTTCAGGAGGTAGTATTATGTCGATGAACATCTATCCCTTTCAGGAACCCGCGGCCTTTGCACTTTGTGGTGAGGCTGCCAAGCTCATCTGGGAACAGGTTTCGGACGAAGCCGACGAGTTCACCACTGATGGTCTCAGTGATTTGTGGTGCAATCTGTTCGACGCCTGCTGGTCCAACAGCTTCTCTGGCGAGATCGAGTCTCTGTTTCCGGAACTGACAAGGAATCCCATGGAGCAGAGTTTCGATGACGAGAAACTCGCTATCATCCCCTGCGACAGGGAACCCGAACTCTTTGAGGCGGCTTATGCCAACAAAGAGGAGCTTCTGGAGGAATTCAAGGAGAAACTGGCGAATGCCGGTATTGAGATGCCGGAAAACTTCGACTGGTGGCGCTATATCGTCAAGGTTTCTGGCACCGATTTTAGTTGATAGGAGGGAAAATAAAATGTTGAAGAATAACTATCCGTACGCCGTCATTGTCCGCTACGACTTCGATGATGATATGGGCGTTTATCCCTGCAAGGACGAAAGTCAGGCGAAGGACCTACTGAAGCGCTTCTTCGAAGCTGAGGTCGCCGAAGACAAGGCGAACGGACACGACTTCGAGGCTGAGATCTCTGACGACGGCTGGTCCGCCACCATTACTAACTACCGGCGTGATGGCTCCATCGACCACACCTGGTGGACAATCGGCAATGTCTATGGAGAGGGGGACGACTTCGCATGAGCAGGAAGAATAAGGCGATTGACACCTTTAAGAAGGCCGCTCCCGGCTACTTCGCCGAGGTCATCCCTGACGGCGGTGGCAACTGGCACATCTGCGCCGCCCGGGTGGATGAGCAGACTGGTCAAACCCTGTACGGCAAGGTCATCGCCTCCTACGCCCGACGGATGCTGGCTGAGAGCATCTGTGCGAACCTGAACATGGCTCGCCACACTACCGGTCTGTCGCCCATCTGAGACGGCATTACAAAGCCCCTGTTCCCTTCATGGGATCAGGGGTTGTTTTTTGCAGGGCTCACGGACCATGTAAGAGGCAGTAGGGCAGAGCTGCAGGAAGAAAATCTATGTCAGTTCCTTCGCTAAAAAAGACTGGACGAAACCGTTTCGCGCAAATCATTTCCTTCGAATCTGCATAGCATATCATGTTCGAACCAATTAGGAGAAGAACAATTCCCAAACTCAAGGAGGTATATAAGATGGCGGATATTGATCATCTGCTCGATGTCGATGACCTGGTTTTCGACAACACCGAGACCATCCACAGTGACCGTTGATCGCTTTGAAACCCGCTGCGGCACATAGGCAACAGGAGCCAGGGGCATAGCCCCAGCCCTTTGCCGGGCCGAGCGTCGGAAAAAACAAAATATGCCTCGCATAGCGAGACAGAACAAGGAGGAGAAATACATATGGAAACCAAGAAAGAATTTGAAGACGAGACTCAGGAACTTCGCAAGACGATCCCGGTTGAGGTGAGCGTTGAGCTGTCGGTAAACGACATCTTCAACTGGCTCACCGACTGCCAAAATCCTGCGGCCCTGCGCTATCTGGGCAAGTACGCCCTGCGCTGTGCCGAGGGCCTGGAAAATCCGGACGATGACGACTTCCGATCCAGAGCCTGATAGGGGAGGGGTACATATGAGCTATCATATCGATCTTTCCTTTAAGGCGGTGGAGAGCCGCGAGGAGGCCATGGACCTCGGGGTTCGGTTCTCCCGAATGGTTGCTGAGTCGCCCTACGCGGACAAGCTGATCCACGACAATATCTGCTACGCCATTCGCCAATGTTCCGGCGACGAAAGCGGAAACACCATGAGAGGCTGGCTGTACAGCCTTTTCAATGTGCAGTTGTGGTATTGGCCCCAGCACAAGCTGGTTGCTATTATCGGAAGAGACTGGCCGGATGCCTGTATGGAGGCGTTTGGACTCCAGCCCCATGAGTTCCAGAACAGCTGCGACCAGGACTATGAGTTTGAATCGTGGCCGGATATGGAGTTTTTCCAGAAGGAGATTTCTAGGGCAAAAACAATGGATTTGGATCTGGAGGAATATGGCGAGTGCGACGAGGGCTATGCCCGCCGCTCAGCCCTGTACGGAAACATCTATGACGCCCTTGGGCTCCATGACTGGGAGCTGGATAACCAGACGGAAAAATACGAGCAGATGGCTTTCAGTGGCATATATCGGCCGATCCAAATGCTTATGCTTTCCGCGAAAGCGCGTGCTTATATGAAAAAATGGGACGCTGGCATGTCACGGCTATTGGACGATATGAAAAATGGAGGAAGAAAGCCGTAGAGAAACGCCCCGGGATATCCCGGGGCGTTTTTGTAGTTTTAATGGGGCCTTTTCTCAGCATCCAGTAGAGGAGACACGCTGGAGAGCGGCTGTGTCAAACTGTTGTCCACAACAATGTAGCCTGGACAGCCGAGAAGGCTAAGTTGGATATAGCACATGCAGGCCGCCAGCCGGTCTACATCCTGGGCGGCAAACAAAACGCTGGTTTGGAAGTTGATACTCGGCTTCTGTGTCCGGCAGGCATTGGCAAAGGCGACCAGCAAGGCGCCAGCACCGCAGGCTGGATCATATACAGAAATCCAGCCGTTTGCCTCGATTTTTTCCTTCAACCTATCCGAAAGAGTCATTTCAGCCATCATCTTCGCAATGTCGTAGGGCGTGAAGAACTGTCCCTTCCAATGGTTGTTCAGTCCCAGACTCATGAACACTGTCCCCAAAAGATCCTGCTGCGGATCTGTCTCCAGCCCAAGTACTACCTGCGAAAAAGCCTCCACAAACAACCCAAATTCATCCGCTGTGTATTTCGCTGAGATGGAAGTGTACAGTTGCTCTCGCTCTGCTTGGGCAGATCCAAAATCTACGCTGTTGGCAATCGAGATTGCCGACATCAGGATGAAATCCTCCCAGATCTCCCATATGGAGAGCTTCCCGGCTCCGAGCTGTTCCAGTAGCCGCACAATCTGTTCCTGGTGACGGTTTTTCAGCCACATTCTGCTTCTGCTCATAATTCCTCCCCTGGCGCATTTCGTCCCCTATCAGCATGGCACCATGCCGTTTTTGGCCCCATGATAGCATGGCACCATGCCAAATGTCAACCTTTTTCGTTTTGTGATATTGCCGAAAATTGTTTCCCCGTGGTATAATTAGACCCAAATTTTGTGTGTAGAAAGGGGATGGTTGGCATGGCTGCGAGCGAGAAAAAAAGAAAAAGCAATAGGAGATATCTTGAGAAATGCGATTTAATCACACTAAAACCACGAATAGAACGCGGGCGACTGATCAGGTTGGCCGCATCAGAATCTGGACAAAGTCTGCAGGGGTACATATTAGAGGCGACTGAGCAGCGGATGGAGCGGGAGGGAAAACCGGTCTGGTCAGCAGGAGATGAGCCTGGCGAGCGGTAACCTATCGGACGAAATATATTAACAGGGCGGCTGGGAAGGCCGCCCTTTCTTTGTTAGGGAGGTTTGATTAAGTCTTTTTTAACGAAGAAAACTGCTGTGGGCCGCTTCGTTCTGATAGAGCTCTCGCGGCACGAGCTTCTTCTGGAAGCCCGTGTATGGCATGCAGGGCAGCCCGGCGAAACGGTTTCAGTTGTGACAACGGCCAACTCACGGATCCGATGCGAAGCGGATTGCCATCGCAGCACTCTCAGATGGAGGCTGCGGAAGGCAAATGACAATTTCCTGCTGCATTTTTTCTTAAAAAAGATTCATTCACACGAAAAGACGGGCCGCCAAAATGGCGACCCGTCCTTGTATTTTGTTAAGCTATCAGCCCAACTTCGTCCACTTTTCAATCCCATCCTGGGCATCATGGCGGTGCGTATTGGCAGCCTCGATGATATCCCAATAGAACCAATCAGTATCCTTGATGTCGGAGAAGGTTTTATAGCCAGGAATGACAGACTTGGCAGAAGCATTGCGGCCCAGGATCCGGTTGATCATCACGACCGTCTCGGCGCGGGTGATCTTGTTGTCAGGTCTGAATGTGCCATTACCGTAGCCCTGCACCAGCCCGGCCGCAGCGGCCGTGTTGATGTTCTGGCGGGCCCAGTGTGTGGCAATATCGGTGAAGTGGTCGCCGCCAGTGGAGTCCTTGGCATCGCAGAAGCGGGCCAGGATGGTCGCCAGTTGAGCACGGGTGATATGGTCGTTGGGGCCAAACTTGCTGTTGTCATAGCCAGCCAGGATACCGGCATTGGACAGCGTGGCAATGGCCGTGCGGTTCCAGGCATCGGGCGCCACATCCTTGAAGGTGCAGACGCTGGTCTCGAACTGGAGTTTGGCCTCATCGGACAACAGCCGATAGATGATCATGGCAACCTCACCGCGGGTAATGTTGGCCATGGGAGCCGCCTTATCGGCAGTCCGGCCAGCAATATATGCGATGTGGTCTTCCTTATTCAGCATCCAGGACTTGTCGTTCTGGGCAGGAGGAACAGGCTTCACGGGTTGCTCAACGGCTTCCTTCTCCCACTTGGCGTAGAGAGTGAAACTCTTCTTCACGGGCTCGGAGAAATCATACTCATTCTTCAGAGCCTTATCAGTGTACCAGCCCTTGAAGACATAGCCCTTTCTGGCGGGTTCCTTCGGCTCGCGGACCGTTTCGTTGCGCTCAACAGTCTTGGAAGCCACAGAAGATCCGCCATTGCTGTCGAACCGGACCGTGTAGTCGTAGGAGGAACTGCTACTGCCGCCGCCGCCACCACCGCTGCTGGGCACACGGCCCTGAACAATGGTCACAGTCTGAACCAGGCTGGCCATATTGTCAGCAGTGTGGCTGTACCGGATCTCATAGGTGCCGGAAGCCAGGCCGGTGACGGAGGTTCCATCAATCTTGGTCCACTCGCCGCCAGAGAGGCGATATTCCATATTGACGGTGGTGTTGGTCAGGGAACCGTCGTTCCGCCCGCGCACGCTCTCGTCCGTGTGGCCTACAGTGGGAGCCGCAGGACGGGAGGGAATGTGGATGGTTTGATGGTCGCTGCCTAGGTGGTCCTCATCGCCGGGGACGCGGATGATGATGTCCTGCCCAGTCATGCCGGAAACATCCATGGGCTCCGTTGCTGGCTTCCAGGTTTTGCCGCCATCGGTGGAATACTCCATGTTGCCGGTGGTGTTGATGGTTTCCTTATCTGTATCCAGGATCACGCTGGGAGTCGGGTGCTTTTCGGGGATGTGGATAGTCGTCTCCTCGCCGGGCAGCTCAGTACCGGTGGCCGGCTCACGAATGATGATGTCCTTACCGCCCATGTCAGAGACATCGAAAGGATCAGGGCAGGGCTTCCAGGTCTCACCGCCGTCATCACTGTACTCCAAATCTTTGGAGGGAGAGATGATGCCGGTATTGGGATCCAGAGTCACCTCAGGAGCAGGCTTTTTCTCGGGAATGGTCACAGTCACTTCGCTGCTGGCCGGTTTGTCGTCCTCAGCGGGATAGCGGACGATGATATTCTTGCCGTCCAGGTCAGACACATCCAGGGGTTCAGTCGCAGGGTTCCAGGTCTCACCGCCGTCGGTGGAATACTCCATATCCTCGGTGGTGTTGATGGTCTGGTTCTCGGTGTCCAGCTCCACGATCGGGCCATCGGGCCGTGCAGGAACGATGATGGTTGTCTCGGCGCTGGCAAACTCATCCTCGGTAGAGGGCAGCCGAATCAGGATCGTCTCGCCGGTGTGGTCGGAGACCTTCAGGGGCTCAGTGGCCTGCGTCCAAGTCTCGCCGCCGTCTGTGGAGTACTCCATGTCAGTGGTTGTGTTGATGGTCTCATCGTGGTTGTTGATCTCGACCTCAGGCTTGGGCCGGCGACCAGGGATTACGATGGCGACCGGCTCGCTGGGAAACTCATCATCATCGCCGTGGTTGCGAATGTAGATAGTAGTCCCAGCCTGGTTGGACACATCCAGGGGCTCGGTGGCTTGAGCCCAGGTTTTGCCATCAGAGGAGACATCCATGCTGGTGGTGGTATTGATGGTCTCATCGTCCATATCCAGCTTGACATCAGGCTGCTTGGCATAGCTGAAAATCTCGATGCTCACAGGGTTGCTGGCGAAGGTAGTCTCCGTATGGGCGGTGCGGACGATGATCGTCTGTCCGGCCATATTGGAAACATCCAGGGCGCCGCCCTCGATTTTGGTCCAGCTCCCGCCGCCATTGATCGAATACTCAGCGTTGGTCAACCC
>ENA-OYXW01000718-OYXW01000718.1-human-gut-metagenome-genome-assembly--contig:-NODE-718-length-9489-cov-3.644477_pt1 | contig 9489 bp, 7 predicted proteins | sample MGYA00243977_ERZ653436 | MGnify/ENA primary metagenome ERZ653436 (study PRJEB26926, sample SAMN06165001) | human gut metagenome | biome: ENVO:00009003; feature: ENVO:2100002; material: ENVO:00002003...
CTTCCGGATGATGCACTACGTACCAGGCCGTGACGGAGCCCACCATAATGAGCAGCAGGGAAAATCCCACCGTGCCCCACCGCACGCACTGGAGCAGCTGGCGTTCCGTGGCGTCCGGCTTGAAGATGCCCTGGTACCAGTCCTTCGTGGCGGTGGTTGCCAGGGAGTTGAGCGCTGTGGACAGGGAGCCCATGGCGGTTGCAAGCAACCCGGCAATAAGCAGCCCGCGGACTCCGCCGGGGAGTTCATGAATGATGAAGTAGGGGAATACGTGCAATTTGGGCGTGTCTGCGGGCAGGGCTGCCGGATTGTACTGGTAAAAGACGTACAGGAGAATGCCCGTGAACAGGAAGAGTATGACGATGGGGAAGTCCATCAGTCCGGATACGATGACTGCGCGTGTTCCGGCCTTGCTGTTTTTTGCAGCCAGCATGCGCTGGACCATGTCCTGGTCCGTCCCGTGTGTAGCCATCGTGATGAACGTAGCGCCCAGAAACGCTGCCCATACCGTATATTCCTGTCCCAGAATGTGGGAACACTGTTCCAGGAAGCTGAATCCTTTTTCCGTTCCCCAGGAAAAGAATTTCCAGTCATCCCCTCCGTTCATGACGGCGGAAATGGAGTCCCAGCCGCCGGGAATGTGGGAGAACAGTATCCAAAGGGCGGAGAGCATGGAGACGCCGAGTACCGCCGCCTGCAACACGTCCGTCCAGACGACGGCTTTCAGACCGCCTATGGCCGTATAAATGGTGGTGGCCATGCTGATGATGACCAGCGCGGCGATGTAAAGCAGGACTATCTGTTCGGAATCTGCCGGAGTATTGGTGATAAACTGATAAGCAATGACAAGCAGAATGCCTGCAAAGTAGAGCCTGGTTCCGCTGGCCAGAACCCGGCTGATCAGGAAAACCATGGAGGCAGTGCGCCGGGTCAGCAGTCCGAACCGTTTTTCCAGATATTCATAAATGGAGACTACCTTATAGTCGTAATAAGGTTTGAGGAAGAGCTTGCCGACGATAATGCGGCCCAGAATCGTGCCTATGCATAGCTGGGCATAGGTAAAGTTGCGGGTATGGTAGCCTTCCCCCGGCGCTCCCAGGAAGGTGGCCGCGCTGATTTCCGCAGCCAGGATGGATGCCAGGATGGCCCACCAGGGCAGGGAACGGTTTCCCAGCGCATAATCTGTCAGGGTGTTTTGTTTGCGGCCCGCGTAGATGCCAATACCGAAGATCGCCAGAAAGTAGATGGCTATGACGAGGGAGTCCGTAAACATGCCGGGAGAGGGAGAACTTTTCCGGTATTTCAGCTCCGGAAAAGTCCTTGCGGTCAGAGATGGGATCAGGAGCGGCTTTTATATTCCAGCGCCGCAGAGACCAGACCGGAGAAGAGCGGATGGGCCCGGTTGGGCGCTGACTGGAATTCCGGATGATACTGGCAGGCGATGAAGAAGGGATGAGTGGGGAGTTCCACTACCTCCACCAGTCCATGCTCATCGTTGATGGCGCTGATGACCAGGCCGGCTTTTTCCAGGTCTTCACGGTAGGCGGGGTTGAATTCGTAACGGTGGCGGTGGCGTTCATTGACGTTGTCCTTGCCGTAAAGCTTGTGGGCCAGGGTTCCCGGCGTAATCAGCGCCTTGTAGGCGCCCAGGCGCATGGTGGCTCCCATGTTTTCAATGCCTTTCTGTTCTTCCTGGAGGCAGATGACAGGGTGGGACGTAGCTTTGTCGAATTCCGTGGAGTTGGCGTCGTCCATGCCGCAGATGTGGCGCGCATATTCGATGACGGCTACCTGCATGCCCAGGCAGATGCCCATGAAGGGAATGCCCTTGGTGCGCGCATATTGTACGGCTTGTATTTTTCCTTCAATACCCCGGTCGCCGAAGCCGCCGGGCACCAAAAGGCCATCCACGGAACCGATCAGGGCTTCCGCTCCCTTTTCTTCCAGTTCTTCCGCATCCACCCGCAGGATTTCCACGCGGGCGTCATTTTCCGCGCCGGCATGGGTAAAGGATTCATAAATGGACTTATAGGCATCCTGAAGGGCGATGTATTTGCCGACAACGGCGATTCTTACGGAATGGCTGGGGCTGACGACCCTGCCTACGTAGCGCTGCCAGTCTGCCAGATTCGGGGGAGGGACGTCCAGTCCCAGGCGTTTTGTCACGATGCGGTCGATTTTGTCCTGGCTGAGGTCCAGGGGGCATTCGTAAATGGTGTTTTTCACGTCACGGAACGCAATGACATTTTTGGCCTCTACGTTGCAGAACATGGCGATTTTGCGGCGTTCGTCCTCGCTCATGTCGTATTCCGTCCGGCAGATGATGACGTCGGGCTGAATGCCGATTTCCCGGAGTTTTGCAACGGATTGCTGCGTAGGCTTGGTTTTCATCTCCCCGGCCGCCTTGATGTAGGGGAGCAGGGTGACGTGGATGAAACAGACGTTGTCCCGGCCCACTTCCAGGGCAAATTGGCGGAGGGCTTCCAGGAAGATGTGGCCTTCCATGTCTCCTACTGTGCCTCCGATTTCCGTGATGATGATGTCCACGTCGGATTTTTCCGTCACTTCATAGAGCCTGTTCTTGATTTCATCCGTAACGTGGGGGATGTATTGGACCGTCTTGCCCAGGTAGTCGCCGCGGCGTTCCTTTCTCAATACGTTTTCAAAGACTTGCCCGGAGGTAAGGTTGTTGAGGCGGGAAAGGCTGCAATGGACGAAGCGTTCATAGTGCCCCAGGTCCAGGTCCGTTTCCGCACCGTCATTCAGAACGTACACTTCTCCATGCTGGAACGGGCTCATGGTGCCTGGGTCCACGTTGAGGTAGGGATCGAATTTCTGCAGGGTCACTTTCAGTCCGCAACGTTCCAGCAGAGTGCCGATGGATGCGGCTGCCAAGCCCTTGCCCAGAGATGATACGACGCCGCCTGTGACGAAGATGTATTTCATGATAATGTCTGTTCCTAGTGTGTGTTTAATAAAATCTGTTCGACCTGGGCTGCCTGTTCCGGCGTATCCACTCCCACGCTGACATGGTCCGTCAGGATGACTCTGATTTTGGCCCCGTTTTCCAGTGCGCGCAATTGTTCCAGGGATTCCGTGAGTTCCAGGGGGGTAGGTTTCCAGCGGACATAGTTTTCAAGGAAGTCCCGGCGGTAGGCATAAATGCCAAGATGCCTGAGGGGCGAGGAAATACGTGAATTGCGGGCGAAGGGGATGACGGACCGGGAAAAATAAAGCGCATCTCCGCTGCCGGCAAGAACCACTTTTACAATATTGGGATTGTCCAGGTCTTCTTCTCTGTCAATGAGGCAGGCGACAGTGGCCATGGGAAGGGCGGGATCTGCCGCCAGCACACCGGCCAGACGGTCAATCAGGGCCGGATCGATGAGAGGCTCATCCCCCTGGATGTTGACGATATGGGTGGCGGAGGGAAATGCCTGGACAGCTTCCGCCAAGCGGTCGCTACCGCTGGGATGGTCCGGAGAAGTCATGATGGCTTTTGCCCCGAACGCCAGCGCGGCCTCAAGAATGCGTTCGTCATCCGTGGCGATAGCCATATCGTCCAGCCGGCTGCACTGGGAGACCCGCTCCCATACGTGTTGGACAAGTGGTTTTCCGGCAATGGGATGAAGGGGTTTGCCCGGGAATCTGGAGGACCCCCAGCGCGCAGGGATAAGGCCAATGATATGGTGGAGAGGGGCGGAAGCCATGGAGAGGTTAAACGTTTCGGGACCTTATCAATTCCCCTCCGAATAGTCCAGCCTCAAGCAATGGAAGAAGACGGTTTTTCCGAAAAGTGCATCGGAATATTCAGCAGGGAACCCCGGAAGAGCTGGGAAGTCCAGGTTTTTCTTCCTTCTGCTGTATCATGAGAGGAACATATTCCCTGCGCATATGGATAGAAACGTACAATCCCTCCCTTTTGGCACAGCAGAACAAGACCTTGATGATTCCCAGTGAAATAATGTCCTCAGCAATGTAAGTATTTTCCCCGTAAAGGAAAAAGAAACCCAGAGGACGGATGAAGTAAAGGGTTGTAATAAATAGAATACCCAGGCTGTATTTGCTGTAGCGATAAATGCGGCCGACCTGCCATGCATAGACCATGCCGATGACGGATATGATGGAATATAGTGTAAGACCTACATATCCAATTGCCTGAATAGTAGATATCGGACCGCTATGCCATAATCCGTTCCAGGCGAAAGATATCTGGTTGGTATTAGTGAGATGGTATGCTTCTTCGTAAATGTTTGCTTTGAGGATATTGATGTCGCGGGCGAATCCATCGCCGAATATTTTATCTTGAATGAATATTTCCCTGTCATCCAAGGCCCATTTCCACATTTCCACTCTCCATTGGATGGAAGCCATCGCATCCTCCCTGGCCTGGGAGCTGACTTCGAGAAATGGGAGGACGGATAATATTCGTTGTACCCCAAAAGGAAGTTCAAGCAAGGTTTTTGATGAGGAAAGAAGCATAAGCATGGCTAACCCGAGAATGGGGGCTACAATGCTGACAAACCATCGTTTGTAAAGTAAGGAGACGATAAAGAAGAGCAACAGGATAATGGCAATGGAGGAACGGAATCCACTAATTAAAATTCCTGCGCATGCCGAGGCCGCCAACAACCCCCACCAGGGACGTTTGATCATCTGCCATACGGAGTATTTTAAAATAAGCACTTGAAGTACCAGTATGGAGATGGCGAGGTAAGAGAAGTTTCGTGTATCTCCGTCCGTCCCTGCTTCTGCTCCTGCAGACTCGGGAGAGAGTAATGTCCTTGCCGTTTGGGCCAGTGTAAAGAGAAGAATCAGGGCAATAGACCATTGGAGCACCTTTCCTAACTCCTGGCTGGTTGTTTTTAATGAAGACAGACATAAATAGGCCAGCAACGCCTGCAGGAACATGATATATCCCTTGCCTCCATAATAATCTTCCAGAATGTTTATTCCCAGCCCAAAGGGATGAGTCAGAAAAACATAGGCAACATGGATGAAAAGAAGGAAAATAAAGGTATCCAGCAGAGGAATGGAATTCCAGGTCAAGCTGGAGCGCCTGAGCATGACATTCCACAAATAAAAGGGCAGCACGACGGAATAGGCAAATAAGGGAGCATAGGAATTAATTGAAAAAGGAATGAAGAGAGGAGGAATGAGTATCCAGAGATACCATACCTTTTCCTTCATCATGTATAGTCCTGCCAGGGCGAACGGGGCTATGGCAACGGCAATGGAAACTGGATCACCGTCTGCAGATATGAGGCCTCCGATGATGGCGAGGAGAATGGTAATAACTGAAATCAGTGTAATCTTGAATAAGTCGCCATTCATAACGCGGTCTGAAATTCTGTACGGAACAAACCGGTAACAGAAAAGAAGGATGGATGGTGGAGTATAGGGGATTCGAACCCCTGACCTTCTCATTGCGAACGAGACGCTCTACCAACTGAGCTAATACCCCTTTAGGAATTACCGGAGGTAAGCTACTCGACATCCTTGTGGAGATCAAGCATAATTGAATAAAGGAGGATAATTTTTTCACGATGTCTCTTCTGAAAGGATTGTGCAGAATTTTTTAATGTAATATCGGAGATAGAGCCTGAAATGTCAGTTCCTTTAATAGGTCTCGGTATGAATTCTATCAGTCGACATTCGTGGGTTTACTGAGGAAGTTTCTTATTCATAAATAATAGTTTCATATTGATGATAAATGTTTTTAGGTGTGTCATGCCTGTAAAATGCGTGTTCAAAAGAGGGATGATATCCTCCCATTATAAGCTTGACTTGAGAGTTTAAAAATTGAAGCATCCTTGACGGATGATGCAAGTTACGTGAAAGAATCCTTAATTAGAATAATTTGATTTTTATTTGGGAAATTAATATTTTTTCTAAAATGGATATTCTGTGCATAAAACAAGAATATTGCGTTTTTCTTCTGTAATGCAATTGTTTGTATTATTACGGAGAGGCTTTCAAATAATTTTGGACTCTCAATTCATGATCGTTTTAAATATATTACTCATAACTCTGCTATGAAGGCACCGATGATTGACTCCAAAGATCACCATGAAGGCTTTTCAATGGGAAATTATCTTGGGCGGGAGAAATGGCTTGATATTGCCAAGCTTCTGGCGGCCATACTTATAGTATTCTAGCATGTCCCGAATTTTACAATCAACAGCATCAGCCATTCTCTAACGGGAGGGAGCAATGTAGCGTTTTTCATGATCCTCTCCGAGTATTTCATGGGAAAGAACATTTCCTGGGACAGGTGTTTGTCGCGGTTTATTTCTCTGCTGGTTCCATTTCTCTTTTGGAACTTTATCGTTTCATTTGAATACGACAGTGTTCCTTATATGCATGTTTCCGAGTATTTATGCCGCTTGGTGGGTTATCAGAGTTTGTTTGTTCCTGATTTCAATCCTTTGGGAGTCCAGGTCAGTATCGGACAGCCTTTTTCTACGCCCACCTGGTTTTTGAGAGATTTATTGCTTTGTTTTCTTGCTACCCCCATCTTGATCAAATTCAGGACATTTTTAATTCCTTTCATCGTGTTGGCCTTTTGCATGAACTGGCCAATAGTGATCAATTCCATCAACGCGACATTATCCCCATTTGTATTAGCTGAGTTTTCACTTGGCCTCTACTTGAGCAGATATGACATTGGAAAAGTTAAAGAATTTTTTGAAAGAAATGAAAAATCACTCATACAAATCTGGCTTTTGCTTACAGGATTATTCTTTGCCACCGGCCTTAATAATTACTTTTTTTGTGTTCAATCCCATACAGATTGGTCCATTTTTCAGCGATGGAGCGATCTGGGCGTTTTTAAAATAGACTGGTATTTTATAGGTTATACTCCGGCGTTGCTGCTGGCAGGATCATTTTTTATTTTATTCATGGGTTTTCTATTGAACAAATACTGCAACAAGAGTGGTTTTCTGACCAAATTGTCTGGAGCCTCATTTTTAATATTTATTCTGCATTATCCCATATTTAATCTCACTCCAGATTGGATTTGGAAAAAATCGTTCATATTGTGCATTGTGGGAATAATAGCCGTCATTGGAGTAATTTCATGCTTCTATCTTCTCATCTCCAAATATGCTCCGCGGTTGTTGCCTTATTTGGCCAATGTCCGGAACTTCCCTAAAAGACAGTCATGACGATCATAAAAAAAATTGCCCTTTGTCTGTTGATAGGAGTGGTTTGCGTAGTGTGCGCATATCTTACCCTTTTTGCAAGGCGTGCAGAAATCGTATTTTTGGAAGAGGAGTATCCGGAAATGGGAGCGAAACGACTTGAGAAGCATGCAAGAGACAAACACATACTGGATGAATCGCCTGATGGAGCGATTATTGTGTGTGGTGACTCCCTGATGAATTTCTGGCTAAAAGATTCACCAGAGTCCTGGAAGCGTTTTATGGAACCTCTGGGATGCATCAATGTTGCGACGGCAGGGGATACCATTGGAAATTTGCGATGGCGTATTCATGATGGATTGTTTGATCTTGCCAGGCCTTCCGTAATTGTTCTTTGCATCGGCACCAACAATATTTCCATCAATACTCCGGATTGGCTGGTAATGAGAGGACTCAGAAGCCTTGTGCATGAATTGAAAGAGAAGTACGACGAGTCTATCCGTCTTGTTCTGATACCCCCTCTCAATGCCAAGGAAGAAACCTCGATGTGGAGGTTCCGGGAAAAAATGTTAAGCGAACCATGGGGGAGGAATATTTATGTTTGTCCCTTGTTCAAGGAATTGCAGGAGCCTGGGCAAACAAGAGCTGCAGATAGGTACATGGCCGACAATGTCCACTTGTCTCCTGCCGGTTATGAGCGTATTGCCGCTCCTTTATCACGGTTTGTCGAAAGTGTGAAAAAATCAGGAGAACCCTAAGTAAAGTGTTGCTCTTCTTCCCCTGTGGATGGCATGCAGATAAAAGCTGAAGCTCATAAGTCAGAGAATCTTTTATTTCAAGCATCTACCAGTTTTTTCCTCCTCTGTATTAGGAAAACTTGATAATAGAAACGAGAATACTTTTCAGGAAGACCATCCTTCTTCTCATTTTGCCGGGGAGAGTTTCTCCATGCTGAGAGGATCATGCCGGCAATGGATGCAACAGGAAAATAACGCCTCCTTCCAAATGGAAAAGAGGAAAGACGGCGTGGCGGAATCATCCGGTTTTTCCGGAATTCCGGCGTGGCTTTAATGCCTCTGCTTGTTTTTAATGCGGTTTTTAAGGTGGGCTTCTTCAAAAAGGCCGTCCATGTACAATCCTGTGGCTTGCGCCTTTCTGAGACTTTGGGCTGCATTTCTCAAAGAAGGCAGCGCCTCCTCATAGGATGGAACGCGTCCTTTCTTCAAGGGGGAGGCTTCCATGACGTGCCATCCCCATTTGCTTTTGACGAGCACAGGCGTGTTGTCAGGCAGGGAGGCAATGTCCAGATCCAAGGTTTCCGCAGTACGGGCCGGGTTGATCCAGCCCAGAGAGCCTCCGGCGGAAGCCGTCCGTTCATCTTCGCTGGTACTTTTGGCAAGCCGTTCGAAGGATTCTCCGGCCCGCAGGCGCGCCAACAGGGCTTCCGCCGCCTGCTTGACCTGATTGTCGTGCTTGTGCAGGGTGGAGAGGAAAATGTGCCTGGCCTGCCGCAAATCCGGCGTTTTAAGCCTGTCCTTGACCAGATTGTAGTAGATTTTCAGTTCTTCGTCGGTAGGGTCCGCAACCTTGATGGTTGCGCGGTAAAGCTGTTCCGTCTGCTTGAGGCGGGCGGCAATTTTCTGCCGGAGCTGCTCTTCGGTGAGTTTCTGGCCGTGGAGCATTTCCAGATATTTCTCCCTGTCGCCGTCAAAACGGGACTGGATTTGCTTTTCCGCCTGGGCGGCTTCCGCATTGCGGTTGGGGAGCTGCAAATCGTTGACCCGGGTTTTCAGGCGCAGGAGGGAGGAGCTGATGAGGTCATATCTGGCACGGGGGGCCAGCTCCTTCTGCACATCCAGTTCATGGGTGAGCGTCATGCCGTCTCCCATGTCCAGCACGGCGGGCTGGCGCAGAATGCCCAGCTCCGCAATTCTCCTGTTTAGCTGGTTGGCGGTAAGCGGTTCTCCGTAAACTTCCGCGATGCGTTCGGAATTGTCTCCGGGCGGTCCCGGCATGGGTTTCAGGTAGGCATCCATCCTGCCCGCCAGGAAGCCGTGCCAAATGAACAAGTCCCCCACCAGATAGAGCAGGAACGCTCCATAGATCACGAGCTTGAACGTGAATTTTCCGGTGGGGGACATAAGGGGCAAGGTACGACGGAGGATTAGTTTCCACCACCGGAATCCGCCAGACGGGCCGACTCGGGGGGCAGGAAGTTGCGGAACCTCTTCTTTTCAATGCTCTTCATGTAAGCTTCTTCCGGGGAAACGATGCCCTGCTGGAGCTTTTGCCAGATGGCGTCGTCCATGAATCGCATCCCCATGGATTTGCCGCCCACGATGAC